>Ga0115008_10000119_pt1 | contig 48084 bp, 39 predicted proteins | sample FraStrMetagenome_FD_87164 | JGI IMG/M metagenome (GOLD analysis project Ga0115008, IMG submission 87164) | Marine eukaryotic phytoplankton communities from Arctic Ocean - Fram Strait ARC3M Metagenome | ecosystem: Environmental > Aquatic > Marine > Oceanic | place: Fram Strait | collected... | reverse complement strand
TTTCCGAAGAAAAAATTATAACAATTAACTAAAAGCTATATGATTAAAAACAATTACCTCAACTGTTCTCAAGTAAACTGCATACTTCTCATAATATTTGCATTTTCATTTTTTAGTGCTGAAAGTCAAAACGACAACAAGATTTCTACAGCTTACAGCAGCTATGTAAAGTTACCACGAGAAGTCGCTTATGTTCACTTAAACAAATCGCTTTACTTAAAAGATGAAACGATTGGTTTTAATGTCTACGTTTTTGATAAAAGCAGTAAAAAGCATTCTGATGTTACCACAAACGTTTATTGTTCGATTGAGGACAGTACAGGAAAAATATTAAATAAATCGCTTATTCTTTCTGAAAACGGTGTGGCAAGTGGACGCTTTGTGATTGACAGTAGTTATGCTTCAGGTAGCTATACGTTTAAGGCATACACGAACTGGATGAAAAATTTTGATGAGCAGAATTTTTATTTACAAAACATAAAAATAATAAATACTGATGAGGTCAACGACGTTTCAGCAACAATGAAAGCTCCTGTTTTAGACGCTCAGTTTTTGCCAGAAGGAGGACATCTCATTTCAAATATCAAAAATGTAGTTGGTGTCATAATCAAAGATGATACTGGCTATGGACTAAGTGAAGCAGAGGGCATTATCAAAGACTCAAATGGAGTAGTCATCACTAACTTCAAAACAAACCAATTTGGTATAGGGAAATTTATAATTACACCAGAAGAGGGACTAAGTTATACTGCAGAAATCACCTATGACGATCTAAGTTCTAAAGTAAATATTAAACCAGCAGAGCGCACAGGACTAAATTTAAGCCTTAATAATTTAGGGAGTAAAATTGCTTTAACTATTAGATCAAATGCTAATACGTTACAAAATATTCAAGGTAAAACGTATAGAATTATCATTCACAATGGAAGTTTAATAAAATCTCTAGATCTTAGTTTTACGGACGCCTTAGAGGTCACAAAATTGATTAATTTTAGTGATTTGTACTCAGGCATTAATATTATCACACTCTTTGATGAGGGTAATAATCCCATTTTAGAACGTTTGTTTTTTAACTATGATGGCATCCCAATTATAAATTCTGAAAAAGCGAGTACAGCTAAATCTTTTGATTCTATAACTATCTCTGTGCCTTTTAAAACAATTGATGCGTCACAAATTCATAATTTAAGTGTTTCTGTGCTTCCATCAGGTACAACATCTTATGATACAGATCATAACATTTTATCTTATACGTATTTGCAACCTTACGTAAAAGGCTACATTGAGAATGCACGTTATTACTTTACTGCAATTGACCGAAAGAAAAAATTTGAGCTTGACAATCTTTTATTAACTCAAGGTTGGAGCAGTTATGATTGGAATTCTATATTCAAATATGAACCCAATATAAAGTTTGATTTTGAAACAGGAATTACAGTAAATGCAAACATTAATAACTCTAAGAGTCATCAATTTATAGTCTACCCAATGATTAATAGTGGTACACAAACTATTGAGGTACCTAAAAAAGAATCATCGTTTACAATTAAGGGATTATTGCCTATTGATGACGAAAAAATTGTTTTTGGTGCAATAGGAAAAAAGAAAAGTGTTGGCAAACCAAATTTATATGCTCAATTTACCCCATCATCAATACCAACCATAGATAATTATGTAAAAACATTACCGCTAAGAGTTAAATCTATTTATGATTCTAAAATCGAAGAATCTGTGTTCAAAAATTCTAGTTCTGAGGCTCAAGAATTAGATTTAGTAGTCATTAATGCTCAAAAAGAACAAGTTAGAATTGATAAAATCGAAAAGCTACAAATGTCAGGAAATATAGATGTATTTGATGAAAATGCTAGAAATAGATATATAGATTTTGGCTCTTACATAAGCAATAAAGGGTTTAATGTTTTACAAGATGGTATTACTCTTAATATTACGACTCAAAGACGAAATACGTTAAGCGGAACTAGAACTCCACTTATTTATCTCGATGGTATGTTATTATCTGAATTTAGTGTTTTAGTAAATTTAAACATGAGAAACGTTGATTATGTGGTTATTGATAAATCTGGTTTAGGCGAGGGAATACGAGGATCTGCAGGTGTTATAAAAGTATTTACTGACCCTTCAAAACAATTTGAAAATGATGCTTCAAAAGACATTTCACAAGAAGTCATAATACCACTAACATTTACGTCACCAAAGCGTTTTTATGTGCCATTATATTCTAGTTATCGAAGTGAATTCTTTAACCAATATGGCGTTATTGGATGGATTCCTAATGGACAAGTAGACAACAATGGAAACCTTACCTTTAAAATTCCAGATAAAAATATTGAGCAAATAAAATTGTTTATTGAAGGCACTGCTAACAAGGGAAGTTTTATTTCCGAAGAAAAAATAATTACCATCAACTAATAGTTACAAAATTTAAACTCTACTATAATATGGTTATAATGGAAAAGATAAAACGTCATACCATTCTAAGCTTATTATCGATTATTAGTTGTATTAATTTCTGCGGAAGTCAAAACGAAACAGCGGTTAATTCTTCTTTTAATGACTATGTTAATCTACCGCGAGAAGTTGCTTTTGCTCATCTCAATAAACAACTTTATCTCAAAGGCGAAACAATTGGTTTTAGTGTATATGTATTTGATAAAAACACTGAAAAACCATCTTCAAAAACAACTAATGTTTATGTTGTTATTACAGACAATAATGACAATACTGTTAAAGAACAGCTTATTTGGGCTAAAAATGGTAAAGGGCATGGTACGTTTAATGTGGATAGTACGTTGGCTAATGGCAATTACACCTTTAAAGCCTATACCAATTGGATGAAAAATTTTGATGAACAAAACCTCTTTACGCAAAGTATCAAAATTATAGATCCCAAAATGACAACTGATGATACAAAAATCATAATGACATCTAAATTGGATGTTCAGTTTTTACCAGAAGGTGGTCATCTCGTTGCAGATACTGAGAATACAGTTGGCGTAGCTATTAAAGACACGCTTGGTTATGGTGTCCCAAATATTACCTGTAGAGTTTTAAATAACCAGGATATGGTAGTCTCCAATTTTAAAACCAATCAAATGGGTATTGGTAAATTCCTTTTACTTCATGATAGCGAATCATCATATACCGTTGAAATTGATTTTAGAAATAGAATACAAACCTTTGATTTGGGGAACGCAGAGAATAAAGGTATTGCGACAACACTTAATCAAGTAGACACAAAAGTAGCATTGACTTTTAATACCAATGACCAGACCTTATCCACGATCAAAAACAAGCCTTATACTTTATTTATTCATAATGGTAGTCAGTCAAAAACTATTCCAGTAATCTTTGAAAATGATACTAAAATAATAAAGGCTATTGAGCGTAAAGACCTTTTTGCTGGCATTAATATATTTACTTTATTTAATGACAATAACACACCTGTTTTAGAACGTGTTTTCTTTAACTACGAAGGGGTTGAGTCTTTAAAAACTGGTGAAGCATTTACTCAAATAAAACAGGATTCGTTATCCATTCAAGTCCCTATAATTGGTTTAGAACCTTCTGAAGTTGCACAACTTAGTATCTCTATTTTGCCTGGTGACACAAAATCTTACAACACAAATCATAACATATTATCATATGCCCTTTTACAACCTTATGTGAACGGATATATTGAGAATGCTAAATATTATTTCTCAGATATTGATTTGAAAAAGCAATATGAACTCGATAACCTTTTACTAACTCAAGGTTGGAGTAGCTACGATTGGAAATCTATATTTAATGATCCTCCAAAACAAATATTTGAGTTTGAAACTGGCATAGCATTTACAGCTAATACCAGAAAAGCAGAGGCCAGCAAATATATTTTACATGCCTCTAAAAATCATGAAGCTCAAGCATATGTCGTTAATCAAAATGAAAGCACGTTTAGTCACAAAGGCTTCGTTGTTGAAGATGATGAACAATTAGAATTTTTTGAAGTTATAGGTAAAACTAAAATGCAAAAACCAAACTTATACTTACAATTTACACCATCAAAAATCCCCAGTATTGGTAATTTGATTAATGTACTGCCACTTAGAGAAAATACGGTTTTTGAAGCCAATAGATCTGATATTGTTTTTGACACAGAATGGAATAGTATCGAGCAATTAGATGAAGTTCTTATTCAAGCTAATATAGAGAAAAAACGAGTTGATAAATTATTTAGGTATTATGCAAACGGTACAATTGACATGTTTGATGACGAACAAAGAACCCATGAAATTGATATAGGGACTTACCTAAATAAAAAAGGTTACAAAACAACGAACTATAACGGGACTCTTAAAATTGAAATATTTCGAAATGGTGCTTGGTTCGAACCTACTGTTTATTTGAACAATCAAGTGCTTCTTGATGTGGGTTTTTTGAACAATAGGAATTTAAGTGATGTTGACTTTATTGTATTAGATAGAACAACAAATCAATACGATGCTGCTCGAGTTGGATTAGGTGGCACTATTCATATTAAAACAGACCCAAAATTGTTGTTCAAAAATGATACACGTAAAGAATTCAATCAAAAAATTAATCTTCCACTCACCTTTACCTCTCCTAAAACTTATTATGCACCAAAATATGTGTATTACGATAGTGATTTCTTTAAAGAATATGGTGTAATTGATTGGATCCCTAATGTAGTTCTCAATGAATCAAATGCTATAAATCTTAAAATATTAGATACAAAATCAAAGCAGATTAAACTGTTTATTGAAGGCGTAACTAATGAAGGTCGTTACATTTCTGAAGAAAAAATAATTATAGTCAATTAAAGCATAATAGTGAGACAATTAACCTATTTCATTAATAAATATTTAACTAATGGCATGTTTATTGAGATGAATTTATTTCAAAAAATAGTAGTTAACTCTTTTTTAAAACATCCTCTCTACACTAAAAAATTACACGACTTCAAAAGTACTTTTTTCAAAATTATGTATCTACACGTTTTGTGCGCTTAGTTTTAATTTTAGTTTAGGGCAAGAGAAAAAAGATGTAGAATCTTCTTTTAACGACTATATAAATCTTCCAAGAGAAGTTGCTTATGCGCATCTTAATAAATCACTATACCTTTTAGATGAGACCATTGGGTTTAGTGTGTATGTGTTTGATAAAAACACTAAGAAACCATCCACTAAAACCACTAATGTTTACGCAGTTATTACTGATGAACAAAATAATACCATTAAAGAGCAACTTATTTGGGCTAGAGACGGTAAAGCATCTGGCACAATTAGTATTGATAGCACATTTACAAATGGAAACTACACCTTCAAAGCCTATACCAATTGGATGAAGAATTTTGATGAGCAAAATCTTTATACTCAAAGCATAAAAATTGTTGATCCAGATCAATTAGAAAATCAAGTAAAAACAACAATAACCTCTAAATTAGATGTTCAATTTTTACCTGAAGGTGGCCATCTAGTTGCTAATACTGAGAATACTGTTGGAGTAGTTATTAAAGACACATCAGGTTATGGCGTATCAAATATTACTGGTAGAATTTTAGACAACAACAAAGTGATTATCTCTAACTTTAAAACCAATCAAATGGGTATTGGTAAATTTCTATTACTAAACGATAGTAACTCATCTTATACCGTAGAAATTGACTTTAGAAATAGAGTACAAAGCTTTGACTTAGGGCCTGCAGAAAACAAAGGTATTAATATCACACTTAATAAGATTGATTCAAAAGTAGCGCTCACTTTTAATACTAATATCGAAACGTTATCTGTTATCAAGAACAAGCCTTACACCTTATTTATTCATAATGGATGCCAATCTAAATCAATACCTATTGAATTTGATAACGATATTAAAATTATAAAAGCGATTGAGCATAAGGACCTTTTCTCTGGGATAAATATTTTCACGTTGTTTAATGACAACGATAAGCCTATTTTAGAACGAATTTTCTTTAATCATGAAGGCATAGAAACGTTAAAAACAACTGAGGCTTTTATTAAAAAGAATCAAGATTCGGTATCTATTCAGGTTCCTATAAATGGATTAAGAGCTTCTGAAATTGCTCAACTAAGTGTCTCTGTTTTACCAAGTGATACAAAATCCTACAATACAGATCATAATATATTATCATACAGGCTTTTACAACCTTATGTTAAAGGTTATATAGAAAATGCCAAATACTATTTCACAAATGTAGACATGAAGAAACAGTATGAATTGGATAACCTATTATTAACCCAAGGCTGGAGCAGTTATAATTGGAATTCAATTTTCAATAACCCGCCTCAAAATATATTTGAGTTTGAAACGGGTCTAGCATTTGTTGCTAATACGAACTCCAACGAAGAACGTAAATACATATTACAAACTTCTAAAAACCATGATGCACAAGCTTATGTTGTGAATCAAAATGAAAATACATTTAATGATAAAGGCTTTATTGTTGAAAATAACGATGCTTTAAAGTTTACTGAAATTGTTAGTAGAACAAAGATGCAGAAACCTAATCTATATTTACAATTCTCACCATCAAAAGTGCCTAATATTAATAGTTTTTTGAGTGTATTACCACTCCAAGAAAACACAATCTTTGAAGCTAACAGCTCAGATATAGTTTTTGATACAGAGTGGAATAAAATAGAGCAACTAGATGAAGTTATAATTGAAGCCAACATTGAAAAAAAACGGATTAATGAAATTTCTAAGCGATTTCCTACAGGTCGTATTGATGTGTTTGATGATGAGGATAGAATGCATACATTAGATTTAGTGACGTATTTGAATACAAAAGGTTATGCAGCACAACAAGATTTAGGTGGGAAAGTATCAATTTTAAAAAGCCTTAGGGAACCTCCTCCTGCGATTTTTTGGAATGGACAAAGAGTTTTAGACCAAAGTATTTTAAACCGTTTTGACATGAGCGACATGGATTATATTGTTTTTGATAGAACTTCAAGACAATATGATGGGACACGAATATTTGAATCTGGAAGTATTCATTTATACACTGATATAAATATTAGATTCAAAAATGACAAACAAAAAATCTTTGATCAAGAAATTAAAGCGCCTTTGACTTTTACGTCACCAAAAGAATTTTACGTACCAAAATACGTGTACTATCAAAGTGCCTTTTTTAAAGAATATGGTGTAATTGATTGGATCCCTAATGTGGTTCTCAATGAATCAAATGCTATTAATCTTAAAATATTAGATACAAAATCAAAGCAGATTAAACTGTTTATTAAAGGCGTAACTAATGAAGGTCGTTACATTTCTGAAGAGAAAGTAATTACGTTGAACTAAAATAACACATGATAATTTTGAACTACTCAAAAACAGAAGAGGCTTCCATTTAGGAAGCCTCTTAATTATTCTAAAATTTCGAATTTCTATTTACCCAACATCAACAATTCATTACAAATAATTTCTGTTATGCAGCGCTTTATTACTTCTTTATCATCCCAAGAACGATTTGTTAGTTTCCATTCTATGGGAATCTATTTTCCTTTGATAATATAATCTTCTGCAACCTTTACAAGTCTACTTCGTACAACAATATTGTGAGCACAAACTGACTCTATTTAGTTACCATTTCCAAATTAAACTTTAACTAACTTAAAAATTTCAACGATCTATAAAATTCTCAAGGTTTAAAAGTGGTCACATTTTTGTTGACGTTATTAGAGTAATACGCAGTTATTCTTGAAATAATACATTGTCAAAATAGTAGAAGAGATTCTCAACAGTTTAAGTCCCAATTTAAATAAGTTCAGTTACATTAGGAATTTACATCTCAAGCATCTTTATTATTAAAGCCTATGGACAGGAGATAATCATATACCCAAGATTATTAGTAAAGCCTTTATATACTGCTACATAAGCATAAATCATTGAGCTAATTTTGGAACAAAATCGAGATTGTAATATTACAATCTCTTATTTATAATTTCTTGAACAACATCAGGGTTTAATATGGTAGAGGTGTCTCCTAAACTTGAAATTTCATTTGTTGCTATTTTACGTAAAATACGTCTCATTATTTTACCGCTTCTTGTTTTTGGTAAACCGTTTACAAATTGAATCTTATCAGGTTTTGCAATTGGACCAATAGTTTCGGCAACTTTGTTTCTAATGTCTTGTAATAAACTTTCAGAAACATTAAAACCATCATATAGTATGACATAAGCATAGAGCGCATTTCCTTTAATATCGTGAGTAAACCCAACCACTGCACTTTCAACAACAGCTTTATGTTCGTTAATTGCATTTTCTATTGGAGCTGTTCCGAGATTATGCCCAGAAACAATAACGACATCGTCAATTCTTCCCGTAATTCGATAATTCCCATTTTGATCACGTAATGCGCCATCTCCAGGGAAATATAATCCTTCATATGCTGAAAAGTATACATTTTTATAGCGTTCGTGATTACCATAAATTGTTCTTGCAATTGATGGCCATGGTTGTTTGATTGCTAAAATACCTTCGGCTTCTTTAGACGTTATTTCATTACCATTGTTATCTAATAGTATTGGAGAAACGCCAATCATTGGCAGCGTCGCATATGTTTGTTTTTGAGGTGTAATTCCAGCTAAAGAAGAAATTAATATGCCACCAGTTTCTGTTTGCCACCACGTGTCTACTATTGGGCATTTCCCTTTACCAACATGTTCATTATACCAACGCCAAGCCTCTTCATTAATAGGTTCTCCAACAGTTCCTAGCGTTTTTAATCGAGATAGGTCGTACTTGTTTACTAATTCAGTAGGGTGTTTAGCTAAAGCTCTAATAGCTGTTGGAGCTGTATAGAATTGATTTACTTTATGTTTTTCACAAACCTCCCAAAATCGTCCATAATCTGGATAACTAGGAACACCTTCAAACATTACAGTTGTTGCGCCAGAGGCTAATGGGCCATAAACAATATAGCTATGGCCAGTTATCCATCCAATATCTGCGGTACACCAATACACATCTCCTTCGTCATATTGAAATACATTCTGAAAGGTATATGCTGTATAAACCATATATCCTCCGCAGGTATGCACCATTCCTTTTGGTTTCCCTGTAGAACCAGATGTATATAAAATAAAGAGCATGTCTTCTGCATCCATAGTTTCTGCTTCACAGAAATCATCCACTTTTTTAATAGCCTCATGCCACCAAACATCATTTGCATTCCAATTAACATCTTGTCCTGTTCTTTTGTAGACAATTGTTTTTTCTATTGTTGGGCATGTTTTTAAAGCGTCATCAGCAATGTCTTTTAAGGCTGTGATTTTATGTCCTCTATAACTCCCATCTGCAGTTAGTAATAGTTTACAAGAGGCATTATTTATTCTTGCTGCTAAAGCTGTTGCAGAGAAACCTGCGAAAACAACTGAATGTACAGCTCCTATCCTTGCACATGCTAGCACAGCGACTGTTAATTCTATAACCATCGGCATATAAATACATACGCGATCTCCTTTTTTAATATTATATGATTTTAGAACATTAGCAAACCTACTAACTTTTGTATGGAGTTCTTTATAGGTTATATGTTGAGCTTCTTCTTTAGGGTCATTAGGTTCCCATATTATTGCGACTTGTTCACCTCGTGTATCTAGATGTCTATCTAAACAGTTTTCAGTAATGTTTAATTTTCCACCATCAAACCATTTTGTTTCAGGTTTTAACCAATCATATTCTAAAACAGTATCCCATTTTTTTTTCCAAAGGAAATTATCTGCAATAGAAGCCCAAAAAGACTCAGGATTGTCTAAGCTTTGTTGATATGCTTTTTGGTAATCTTCTTGTGTCGTTATTTTAAGTGAATTCATGATTTCTCTACTGATTTAGAATAAATGCTTTCTATTTGATCATGTATTGAGATAATCTGGTTACCTATAAGATTCATTAAATTCAAGTTTTTGCTTTTAACATTGATTTCTATTAAGATATCGTTTTTATTTTCTGAAATAGGCTTTATGCTAAACTTTCCATCTGGAAAAAATACTTCTAAACCGTTTAACTCGTCTTGAAGATATAAATCAAACTCACTACTAATCCAATTCAAAAATTTATTATAAATATGCTTATTCATAATAGATTCTGTTTGAGTGAATTGATGATAAGGTTTGATGTATGAAACATTCATTTCTTTAGTCATGATAATTTAGAGTGTGTTTTTATGTCTAATTTTTAAGCCTTAGTATTTTTAAGGTGTTATTTTTATTCATAATAATAAAATGTACTAGGTTATTAATTGTAATCTTTTTTATAGCTTTTGCTTCCTTATTATTAAAGTAACTAGCGTCATTAATAAATTTAAACTCCTCATTTTTATGACCAAGTAGTACAAAGTTTTTTGATGCATCATAACGAATCGTTTCTACTTCGGAGCTATATACATTTCCAACTCCAAAAATATCTAAAAATCCATCGTTGTTAATATCGTGTGTTACGACTCCTAGAGTAGGACTAAACTGAGCTTGTTTAGGTAAGTTTTCTATTTCAAACGTTCCTTCTCCTTGATTTTTTAAGATAAATGACGTAAAATTATTTGCTTTATAATGCGTGGCTTTCTTCAATGATTCGTCACCATAGATTTGAATCAATGTTGAGTTGGCAAATTGATTATAAGACTTAATATTATTTTTAAGTGATGGATTTTGTTCAATAGAACATTGTTTTCCTCTTACTGGGATTAACTCACCTGTTTTAGAAACTTTGCTTAAAATCATATCGAAAGTCGAATTATCATCGAAATAATCTGAATAAACATGAAGAGGTTTCTCTTGACTTGGATGAAACTTATTGTTCTCTCCCCAGTTTCCAATAATATAATCTTTAAAACCATCGTTGTCAAGATCTGCTTCTGTAATAGTTTGATACCAACCATTGATGCCTTCTAACTCTGGGAGTTCCTTTTTTATAAAATGAAAATTATTATTTTCAAATATGGTGATTGGCATCCATTCTCCAACTATTATCAGATCAGAGTCACCATCATTGTCAAAATCTGTAAAAATGGCATCATTAACCATTCCTATTTCAGATAGTCCAGTTATAACTTTTTCTGTTGTTTTAATGAACGTCCCATTCCTGTTTTCCAATAAATACGAAGGTTCAGAAAGTGGGTATTTACCATGAATTACTCTACCCGAAATAAAAACATCAATATCACCATCTTGATCATAATCTGCTGTTTCAATAGCACTTGAGTTCATCAATATAGGAGGTAAAACAGTGCTTTTAGATAAATTTCCTTTTCCATCATTTAAATAAACTCTGTCTTGAAGTAAAGGGTTACCTGTTTTAATTTCATAACCTCCTGAGGTAACCAATAAATCTAAATCACCATCACTGTCTACGTCAAAAAATTCTGCATCAGTATCTTCGTATTCCTTTTCTTTTTCAAATAAGATATCGTTCTTTTTAATAAATGTTCCGTTTGCTTTTTGAATATAAAACGATGCACTTGCACCTTTAGCATTTCCAACGAAAAAGTCTTCTAAGCCATCTCCATTAACATCTGAAACTGCTATCGGAGAGCTTAATTCTGATTGTTTATGAGGTAATAGGACCTGTAAACTAAAATCATTAAATACATTTTCTTTTTGCAAATAATCTATTCCAATCTCTTTTGGGTTTATTGATTCAAATAATGGATTAATATGATTTTTTATAGTTGCTTTAGAGACCACTGCATCTTGATAATTCAAATGGATACTTTCATTAATTTGAACATCATTTAATAATTGCTTGTTTCCATCAGACCATACAATCTCTACACTATCAATTTTTGTTATATCTCTTAATCCAAAATTTAGTTTATGTGTTACAGATGATTGATATCCTTTACTTACAAAAAGTTCTTTGGATTGCTGTAAATCATGAGCATAGAGTTTGATTTTTGCCCCAATTCCCATTCTGTTATTTGGTGAACCGTTAAGTAAAAAAGTCACATAATTGTTTTTAGAAGTGTTTTTGTAAATTGAGGCTACTTCAGATTGATTATTTACAATTAAGTCTAAATCTCCGTCATTATCTAAGTCTGCATAGGCAGCGCCATTTGAATTAATTTTTTGAGTGATTCCCCAAGAATCAGAGGCTTTAGAAAAGGTGAAATCACCATTGTTTTTATAGATATAATTTTGTAATTTATCAGAAGGCATCATAGCGATTGCCTCTTCTAAAGTCATTTTCTTTCTATTCATAATATTTTGCCTCATTTGATCTCTGAAATCTTGATTTGAAAGATCATGGTGTATACCATTGGTTATAAAAACATCTTTCAAACCATCATTGTCAAAATCTGCAATTAAAGGAGCCCAAGACCAATCTGTTTTAGCAATTCCAGCAAGTTGAGCAATTTCACTATAGGTTCCATTACCATTATTTAATTGCAGCATATTAGCCATATACTGATGATGATAACCAGAATTAACCATCATATTAAAATTCTTAGTATTCATGGCTGCCATATTGTTTTTACCTCTAATATGGTCTTCCGACAACATGTCCAATACAATTAAATCAGAATGAAAATCATTATTAATATCTTCAAAATCTGAGCCCATACTGCTATTAGACATATGCTTGAATGAAGTTTGTGATTGGTCTGTAAATGTTCCGTTTTTATTATTTATATATAAATAGTCAGAATGAAAAAAATCATTAGCAATAAAAACATCCATCCATCCATCATTGTTAAAATCTCCTACAGAAGCAGACAAACTCCAGGCCTTGTTTGCTATACCAGATTCATTAGTAATATTAACAAACTTTCCCGCATCATTTCGATATAATTGATCTGAACCAAAATTGTCTATTAACTTATCTCTCTCCACATTCACATTCGCATTATTTCTAAAATCTGCTCGATGATTTACCAAATACAAATCCAAATCTCCATCTTTATCCATGTCAAAAAAATGTGATTGTATAGAGAATCCATTAAAATCAACCCCGTATTCATGAGCACTTTCTTTAAAGGTGTTGTTGTGTTGATTAATAAAAAGTTTGTTTTTTCTTAGGTCATTATTATCTATTGATCCTGATTTACACACGTAAATATCTAGCCATCCATCGTTATTAATATCAACCATCGTAACTCCAGTAGACCAACCTTTATCGTCAGTCACATTTCCTTTTTTGGTAATATCTGTGAATTCAAGATCTCCTTTGTTTAAGTATAATTTATTGCTTTGTTGATTTGAAGTAAAATAGATGTCTTCTAAACCATCATTATTAATATCTCCAATAGAAATACCACCGCCATTATAGATATATGGGTAGGTTAAAAAATTAAAATAGAGGTCTTCAGTTACATTATTTGCAAAATGAATATTGGTGTGTTCATTATTTGTTATTTCAAATAGAGTAGCGCTAATTATTACTTTATCAGTTTTAGAACAACCACTAAAAAGAATAATCAACAATAAATAAATTAGTTTACGTGATGCAAATGTATGTGTGAGTTTCATAATGGAATTATGATAATGACATTGTTTAATTTAAATTTTGTGCTTTTATATGATTTACTAAATTATCTATAGGTCTTCTAATGTAACTTGTAGCTTTTAAATTTTTTTTATTTAATGCTATTTCAATATATTCTTGAGCATGATATGCAATAGATCCTACAAAATGTAATGGTACGATTTTTAATTCTTGAGCATATAACAAGATATGATTTTCTACAAAAATATCCATCCCTTTAATTATTATTTTTTTTATAAATGGATGCTCCTCGTTTTCAAATAAAAATCTCGCAAATTCAGCTAAATATTTATTAGGCATAGTGGATTGGTAGAGTTTTTTAATGATGTCTTTCTCTTTTAAATTAAAATGTTTTTCAAAAGAAAACTTTAATTCATTTGGCATTTTCTTATAGAAATAGGTCTTTAAAAGCTCTTTGCCAAAATAATTACCACTGCCTTCATCCATAACAATGTACCCTAGTGAAGGCGTTTTTAGATGGACTGTTTTACCATCATAAAAACAACAATTAGAACCAGTACCTAAAATGCAAACAACTGCAGGGACATTGGTTGCAGCATAAACAGCTGCCATTATATCTTCGTTTGTAGTAGCAGTTGCCTCTTTGAAGTATGAGGTCAATACTTTATTTACTTTTTTTTTATTTTTTTTAGTTCCGCAACCAGCACCAAAAAAATGAATTGAACTGACAGAGTGTTTGTTGTGTGACAATTCTAAATTATTAGTAATGACTTTTTTAAGTTCTTTTTTAGATAAAATTGTTGGATTTAATCCCTTTGTACGAATTCTAATTGGGTCTTCATTTTCATTTTTATATAAAATCCAATCACATTTTGTTGAACCACTATCAGCTATTAATAACATGTGTTTGTATTTTTATGCGCTTAAGTTTAATTGAATGTATTTTATTTTTGATAGAAGTTCTTGGACAGAATTTTTTCCAACGTCAAAGCCATTTTCTGAATAAGAACTATTGACACTTGTTTTTTTTTGTTTGTTGATATATACTATAGGTACACCTTTGTTTATGAAACTTTCTAGATGATTACTGCCTTTTAGTAAGTGTGCTTTTTTTGTGGAAGAAAAAATCAAACCATCGATAATATTACTTTTTGATAAAAGATTAGAATGCTCGATTTCCTTATTGTAGTCATCGCATGATTGATATGCCATGATTTTGTAATCATTTTTTGAAGATTCTTCTGTAATTCCATTTAGAGAATCTAGGAAAAAATCATCTTTTAAGTCAGGTAGAATAATACCTAAAATAAAACTTCTTTTACTTCTTAAAGCCGATGCATGAATGTTAGGTTTATAATTAAGATCGTTAGCAGTTTCTATAACTTTATTTTTAGTGCTAGTACTTATCTCTGGGCTATCACTTAGTGCTTTTGATACTGTTGATACAGAGATGTCTAGAATTGAAGCCATATATTTTAATGTAATGCTATTAGTTCTCATAAATTCCTATTGTATTAAATAATTTATTTTGCAATACTTTAAAAGTTCTTTTAAGGACGCCACTATTGCTAGTTCTGTATCCATAATAGGTGTTTCAAGAGTAGTCAATAAAGAATGTAATTTATTATACTCAATTTGTGTTATTTTCTTATTTGATAAAGCAGACAACAATAATTTGGAAGTTTTTGATAAGTTTTCAGCTAATGTTTCAAGAGGTTTTGTATTTGGATTTTTGTGTACTGTATTGAAATCGTTATGAATTTTTGACCAGCTTTCTAAGTCTTTTATAATCAAACTAGTGATGTCGTTATTACTGTTATTAATTAAAGTGCTCACATTTTTATTAAATAGTATAGCATATTCGGCATCTACAACACAGGCATCTGCAAATAATGTAAAAGGGGAGAAAGATTTGTATTCTGTACCTCCAGTATTTCTAGAATATACTTTTAATGGTTCACATAATTTTGAAAGTGTCTTTAAAGCTATATGATCTTCATTATTGTTCAAATTTCTTAAAATGACATCTCTATTTTTGATATGTGTGATACCAAGTTCTTCTAGTTTTTTGTTTACGTCTTTTAAACGACGTAACATATCATCAATATCCGTTACGTTTTTTGAAGACCAAAAGCGCTCTGCAATAGCTGCTGTTCTCGGCCAAATTCTAGAATCTATAGTAAGTGGTGTAACTAATTCACTCCACATTGTAGCTTCTGCTCCTAAAATTCTTTTTCGTTCTTCTTTTTTTAAAATAGGATCTCCTATTGGGTCTACAGAATAGTGATGTTCTACTGTTAGGTTTCTGTCAATATAATATCCTGCTGAAAGTACTGCTTGATACCCTTTTTGCGCAGCCTCTATTAATGTGCTTTGTTTTAAGCCTTCATGTTCTCCTCTCCAAGAATGAATTACAGCTGATGTAGGTAAGGAAGGGGTTAAGATTTCGTCCCAACCCATTAATTTTTTATTCAATCTTTTTAATATTTTTTCCAATTTAATATTAAAGTAAGTCTGTAAATCGTGATTGGTTTTTAAGTTGTGTTTCTTTTTGAACTCTTGAATTTTTTTATTTTCATCCCAATGTTTGCCCTCGTTTTCATCTCCTCCAATATGAAAATATTCATCTGGAAATAATGGCGATATTTCTGAAAATAAATTGTCAAGAAATTCATATGTTTTTTCTTCAGTAGGATTAAAAGTTGGGTCAAAAACACCTGCAAAACGTTCTATAGAATAAACGTAATCATCTTTACTTCCGTACTCAGGATATGCTGTTAAAATAGCTGATGCATGACCAGGGACATCTAATTCTGGGATAACACGAATACCTAAATTTGAAGCATACGCAACAATGTCTTTTATTTGTTCTTGAGTATAATATAATCCATCTGAAGACAACTCTTGTAATTTAGGATAGACTTTAGATTCTATTCTAAATCCTTGGTCATCTGTTAAGTGCCAATGAAAAACATTAAGCTTAACCGATGCCATGGCATCTAAGTTTCGTTTTAAAACGTTTACGGGTTGAAAATGTCTTGCGACATCAATCATCAATCCTCTCCAAACAAAACGTGGAGCATCTTCTATTGTAACACCTTGAAAGAAGAAATTTGTTTCATTATAGCTAACTAATTGTAATAATGTTTCGAAAGCTCTCAAAGCGCCAACATCTGATATTGCGTGTATGATGACCTTATCTTCCTTTACACTTAATGAGTACGACTCATCATCATGTATTGTTAGATTTGAAATAGTGTCAAAACTAATTTCAATTGAAGCTGATGCGTTTTTTAATGGGAAACCATTATCTATAAAAACTCCGGTTCTATTTGCCAAACGTCTTAAAAAATTAATAGCAGCATTACGAACTCTAGAGTTATTTTTACCCTGTATAGAGACCGTAATGTGGCTATCAATTAAAAACTTAGCAGTATTGGTTTTAATTTCTTTAGGCCAAGGCATAAGATTGAGTTCTCCTAGCGATGCCTCTTGAGACCATGAGTTATGTGTTAAAAAAACATATAATAATATTAATAGAATTAGCCTTTTTTTCATTTTAATAATTAATATTAGTTGATTTTAATATATTTTTCAATTATTACTCTTTTAACACCTGCTTTTTCAATGTCTTCAACCCCTTTTTGAATTAGTGTGTCTCCACTATTCTTTATAGTAAAATTAAATTTATGGTTTCTTATAAATTCTGCTGAAATAAAATTTGAAACTTCAATATATTGATCTCCTTGATATATTTAAGTTCCTCCTCCACTATAGAACTGTTCAATAGTTCCATAATTTTGATAAAAAACTCAAAATGAGATTCATTAATAACTTTAACAAAAATAGTATTTGAAAGATTCTTTATTTTAATTGAATCTCCTTGTTTTGTTTCGGCATATATCGTCTTCCAAGTTCCTTCAATATTATTTTTAACTTTCTTGTTCTGGCATGAAAGGCATATGATTAGAATAACTATAACGACATGAATTTATTTCATACGTTATTTAAAAATGGTAACGTTTAAAGGCTTCAATTGCGGCATAATCTGCAAGACCTAAATCATTATACTTTTTAGCGGTTAACCTATTTCTATCCTCAACTCTAACCCAAAACTCTCTAGAATCTCCTCCTTGAAACATCACACCATCTTTTTGAGATTGATGATAAAATATAGCATGCCTTTTTTTTAAAACCTGGTCAGGACTCATTGGTACTGCCATTTCTATTTCATAAGACTCCCATTCATGCCAAGCGCCACGATATAACCATACCCAGCAATCATCCATGTAGCTTTTAACTTTTAAATCATCAAGCGCCATAAATAATGCGTCTAAGCATACCTTATGTGTACCATGAGGATCTGCTAAATCACCAGCAGCATATATTTGATGCGGTTTTATATCATCAATAAAATTGTGTATTATACCTATATCTACTTGCGAAAGATTTCCTTTTTTAATAGTTCCTGTTTCATAAAAAGGTAAGTTTAGAAAATGAACTCTATCATCAGAAAGACCTAGGTATCTAGTGGCTGCTAATGATTCACTTCTACGAATAGATCCTTTTAAATTCCTAACTTCTAAGGAATCTATAACTTCATTTCCTTTTTTACTTTTTATAGAATCAATTATTTGTATTGCCGTTTTTGAGCCTGAATTTAACTCTTTAGATATTTCAGCAAATTTCAACGCTTCTTCATCTGATACTGCAATATTCCCAGAGGTTTGATAAGCTATATGCACTTCATGACCTTGCTCTACAAGTCTGTCAAATGTTCCTCCCATCGAAATAACATCATCATCTGGATGTGGGCTGAATATAATAATCCTCTTTTTTGCCGGATTTGTACGTTCGGGTCGATTTATGTCATCTGCATTTGGTTTTCCTCCAGGCCATCCTGTAATAGTATGTTGTAACTTATTGAACATTTTAATATTCAAATTATATGCAGTACCTTCTTCAATAAGTAGACCAGACATCCCATTATCATTATAATCTTTATCTGTAAGCTTTAAAAATGGTTTGTTCATTAATTCACTTAACCAAACAACTGCTTTCAATTTCAATGATTCATTCCATGCACAAGAAGTAACAAGCCATGGTGTTTTTACACGGGTTAACTCTGCTGACGCTTCTTGATCTAGGATAAATGTTGTATTATTATGTTTTTGCAAGTATGTAGCTGGAACAAAGGGGCTTATGGTACTTTCTATTGTTTCTTTAACAATACTACCTTTATTAGCTCCCCAAGCCAAAATAACTATTCTTTTAGCACTTAAAACGGTGCCAATACCCATTGTAATTGCTTTTCTTGGAACATTGTCAATACCAAAGAATGATGGCGCAGCGTCTACTCTTGTAATATGATCTAAAGTAATAATCCTAGTTACCGAGTTTAAATGAGAACCAGGTTCATTAAATCCAATATGTCCCGTTCTACCAATTCCAAGAAGTTGAAAATCTAAACCGCCAGTCTTTTTAATTTTCATTTCGTAATCAATACAATATTGATAAATGTCCTTAGTATTTATGCTGCCATTTGGGATATTAATATTTTCAGGTAATATGTCCACATGATTAAAAAGATGCTCATGCATAAAATAAAAATAACTTTGAATATTACTTTTTTCCATTGGGTAATATTCATCTAAATTGAATGTAATTACGTTCGCAAAACTTAATTGTTCTTCGTTATGCATTCTTACTAGTTCTTCGTACACTTTTATTGGTGAAGAACCAGTGGCTAATCCTAAGACACAAGGAATACTCATAGCTTCCTTTTTACGAATCAAGGCAGCAATTTCTTGAGCAATTAATACTGAAGCTTCAGAAGAAGAATCAAAAATTACGTTGTGAATTTTTTCAAATCGCGATTCTTCAAACTTACCTGCTTTGGAATAAGCAATGCTATTATGGCCTTTGATTTTTATATTCATTACAAAATATTTTTTTTAATTTTAGATAAATAAACGGGAAAGTGATTTCCCGTTTATTTAAAAGACTAATTCAAAAAACATGTATAAAATTAATATTCAATTTATTAAAAGTTAGACCCTGCAATGTCCCACCATAATCTGGTACCACCATTGTCCGGTCCATTTAGGTAACCTTTAGCAGTCTCAACATTAGCGCCGTTTGTATTTACTTCGTTGGCAGCAAAATTAATTCTTCTAATTTGTATGTCCGTGTCTATTGTTCCGCCACTATTGTTTACTACTACAGGGAACAATCTTGGGTAGCCCGTTCTTCTATATTCACTCCATGCTTCTTGCCCATCAGGAAACATAGCTATCCATTTTTGCGTAATGATTTGTTCTAATTGTTCTTCATTTGATCCCGAAGGATTGTAAGCAATTTTAACATCGCTAGCATAGGCTATGTCATTCACAGGGAAAAGTGCATCGACGAAATCTGCTGGTACACTTGTAGCATCAGCTAAATAATCAGAGACTCCAGTGACACCATGTTGTGCAAATGATGCTGTAACTCCAGCTTCATAATTGGCTTGAGCGCTTCCAGCACCAGACCAACCTCTTAAGGCTGCTTCCGCTTTTAAGAATAATACTTCTGCAGCAGTCATCCATGTTAATGTTTCACCTTCGATAACAGCACCAATTCTGGCGTGATCGAGATATTGACTTTTAGACTCAATAGCGATTCCCATTCTTATACCTTTAAAATCGCCATCTAATGATACATCGGCAGACGGGCTAAAATAAGCTTCCATACGTCCATCGTTGTAACCAGATAAAATAGACTCCATTTCTGCACCCATTCTAATATCACCCCAAGTACCACTTATAGTTGTAATTGGGTGAGAAAAACCTGTATTAATATACATATCAGACGTCTCCATTAACCCGGCATTACTTGCTAGCGCCAGTTCACCTTGAGCTTTAGCCAATGATGGATTAACATTTACTATTCTCATAGCTATTCTTAGTCTTAAACTATTTGCAAATTGTCTCCATAACCCAATATCTCCCGCTAAATTTGACATATCGAATGGTGTAAATTGACCCTCACCTTCAAATGCTTCGAGATTATCAATAGCACTACCTAAATCATCAAAAAAAGCTTGATAAGCAACCTCCTGAGAATCATATTCTCCAGTAGTTGCAAAATCATTGTATTTTGTATAACGAATAGGCCCGTAAATATCTGAAACACGATGCATTGCTGTGACCTTAACTATATTCGCTAGATACACAAATTTATCTGCACTTGGATCTCCAGATGCTTCTACAGCATTAAATACGTTTAACGCTTGAGGCATAACTTTTTCATAGGCGTCTTGCCAAGGGAAACCATTCCATCCATCAACTAAAGCATAGGTCATATTATTTACGTTACCCGCAAAAGGTGTTGGAGGTGTCATGTACCCAGAGTAAACATCTCCCATTAAATTCTGTTGCAATTGATAATTCCATGCAGGAGTTACATTAAACACATTTAAAAACATGGGTAGAAATTCATTACCAACCAGATTATTCATTTGACTTAAACTCTGATCAGTAATCCCATTAGGATCCGTATTAACATCTGTAAAATCATCTGTACAACCTGTGATTAAAATCACGGTGACAGATACCATTAAGTATTTAATTATTTTTTTCATTTTCTTAAAAATTTGCGTTTATATTTAGTCCTATACTGCGTGTAGATGGCTGACCATAAATATCAACACCCTGTAATCCTATTCCGGTACTTGAAGCTATATTTGGATCAAATGGAGCGTCTTTGTATATAAAAAATAAGTTTGTTGCTATTAAAGATATGTTAATAGATTCAAAGAAATTACCAGTTTCAGGTAATGTATATCCTATTGAAAGCTCTCTTAAAGTAATATTTGTTGCATCATAAACATATTCACCTAACAAGCCAGCTCTACCACCAGTTTTAGTATAATAATCTTGTGCTGTCATCTGTGCAGGATTCCCGTTAGTATCAACAACATTAATAAATCCTCCATTATTATTTCTTGCATCTGCAGATGCTTGAGAAACACCATAGAAATCATTTACAGCTTCAGTAACACTAACAACATCTCCTCCGAATTTCCCGTCGATTAAGAAGTTTATAGAAAGGTTTTTATAGTTAAACGTGTTGCTCCATCCTAAAGTAAAATCTGGTTGTGCATGCGCAATAGTTTCAAAATCAGTAGCTTCAATAGTTAAATTTCCATCCCCGTCATCAGTTACAATTGGTAATCCATTTGAATCTCTTATCACAGAACGTCCACGAATACTGCCATAATCTTCTCCTTCAACGAGAGAGTAACCGTATCCGTTAACCCCTGGTGACGTTAAAATGGCTTCACCATTTTGTAATGATGGATGAACTGATACTACTTTATTTTTGTTAGTGGCAAAGTTTACAGCCGTATTCCAGTTAAAATCGTCTCCAACAATTGGCTTAGCATTTATAACTAATTCTAAACCTTTGTTGGTGATTTCACCAGCATTTACAATGTTTTGAGTGTATCCTTGTGTGTTAGGCTCAGCAGCAATAAAAAACAATTGATTCTCTGTAGTTGAGTTATAGTAAGTAAAATCTATGCCCAATCTATTTCCGAAAAAGCGCCATTCAGTTCCAATTTCAAATGATTTTTGTCTTTCAGGCTTTAATGTTTCACCTTCTCTTGGAGCAAATGTCGCTTGATCAGCAGATCCTGTATTACCAATAGTTCTTAAAGGAACAGTAGCATAGGCCGGCAAATCTTTACCTACTTCTGCGTAAGAAAGTCTAACCTTTGAAAATGATACTGACCTACCCATATCAAACATTTCGGTTATAATACCTGTTAAACCTATTGAAGGGTAAAAGAATGAATTAGAGTCTGTGTTTACTAATGTAGAAGACCAATCCGTTCTACCAGTAACATCTAAGTATAGCATGTCTTTATAGCCAACGTTTGCAGCACCAAAAACAGATTGTACTTCTCGATTTGATACACTTTGTGAAATATTATTTGTTCTTTCAAAATTTGCTATTGTAAATTCGTTTGGAAACCTTAATCCTCCCTCTGTTCCAGAATCTAAAAGGATTTGATCTCCTATAGAATATTTAGTAAGACTAGTCCCTAATACTAACCCAAAATCAAAGTCATCTGAAAACTCTTTATTATAGGTCCCAATTAAATCAATATACTGTTGAGTGTTTTCAGTCTTTTCTAAGATATACCGTCCTGTTGTTGGAACAAAAGTTAAATCACTACCGGCATACATTCTTTTATCGAAGGTGAAAAATGATTTATCATAACTACCTCTAGATTGTATAGACAAATTATCATTAATTTCATATTTAACACTCACACTGGCTAAAGCCCTTTGAGCGATATCTTTACTTCTATTTCTATTTATCAACCAATATGGATTTTGCTGAATATTTTCATCAAAAGAAGTCGCATATTGATCCATCATATTTGTAGCTGTATTAAAGTACTCAAACTTGTTTTTATACGCATTTAAATCGATACCTACTGGATTAAGGTATAGTCCTGTTAATGGATTAGAATATAAACCGTTTGTTGGTCGATTTGAAATTCTTTGGTCTGATAAAGTAATATTTGCAGAAACTAAAATTTTATCATTTAAAAAATTTGCTGTTTCTCTTAGGTTTAAAACATTTCGTTTTAAATTATTTTCTGGCATAACTCCACTTGCAGTCGTATTTGCATAAGAAAAATAAGTTTGCGCTTTTTTAGTTCCCGCACTTAATGAGAGTGCTTGTATTGAAGTAAAACCTGTATTAAAAAAGTCATCTACTGTATTTGATAATCCACCTGCTCTAGCTCCCCAAGATTTTGGATCTGTTACTCTACCATTTTCATCTATAGGGCCACCTACAGATAAGGATTGGTATTCTGTTTGCAATTTAGGTAGCGAAACAACATTATCAACAGTAATTGTTGAGTTAAAATTAACTTTCACTACACCTTCTTTGCCTGTTTTTGTTGTAATTAAGATAACCCCATTTGCACCTTGACTTCCGTATAAAGCGGCAGCTGAAGCACCTTTTAATATCGTCATACTTTCAACATCATCAGGATTAATAAGCGATGTAATATCTCCACCGTCTCTATTTCCTGTTTGGCTACCAAAAATATCTCCTCCAGGTTGTGTCCCGTTTCCACTATTTAGCATTGGCACCCCATCTATAACATAAAGAGGGTCATTATTAGTCGATGAAGAGTTACCTCTTAAAACTACTTTAGTTGATCCACCTACACCCGAAGAACTTCTCGTAATTGTTAATCCGGCAGATTTACCAGACAAACTATTAATGGGATTTGATTGCTTTACTCTGGTCAAATCTTCTCCCTTAACATCTTGTGCTGAATAGGTCAGTGTTTTTCTTTCTCTCTTAATACCTAGAGATGTTACTACAACTTGATCTAGTTGCTCTGCATCTTCTTCCAATTGCACATCAATTGTATCAGAATCTTGAACAGTAATCTCAATGGTTGTCATTCCTACATAAGAAAATGTGAGGATATCACCAACGGAAGCAGTTATTAAATATTCACCATCAAAACTCGTTTGAGTGCCGTTTGCTGTACCTTTTACTAATACATTTACCCCAGGAAGAGGTAAAGCATCGGATTTTGAAGTCACAGTACCCTTAATTTCTTTTTCCTGCGCAAAAGTAAATTGCGTTATTAATAAGAATAAAGAAAACAAGTAAAGTGTTCTTAAATTTTGTTTCATAATTTGATAGTTTAATCAATTAGTTTCCAGCTAAATTAATTAAGTTCAAATTTGTTTAGAAATAAAATATCTAAACGACATTGTTTAGGTCATAGACAACAAGAAATTACACATAAATGATTTTGACAAACAAACAATTCGTAAATTAATTGTTAATTGTTAATTATATTATTAAAATTGCTGATAAATATAAAGATATTTCTAATAAACTAATCGCTATTATTTCATTTTTAAACAAGAAAATAAAGAATACAATACCAGTAAAATATCATATTTTATTTTGGTTAGGATACTTTATTTTTAATGTTGTAAGATGGGGAAGTTATTTTGAGGACTATTTATATTCATTTAAATCCAACTTAATTGAATTCCCAATACATATAATAGTTATTTACATAAATGTCTATTATTTAATTCCAAAATTTATATTGAAAAGAAAATATTGGTCTTATTTATGTTCTTTGTTAGGAATATTAATTTTAGTTTATTTAGTTAGAACAGGGTTAAATTATCTTTTAGTTACTAAAGAAATTTGGCCCGAAGCTGAAGATCCAGCCATGTTTTTGGAGTTGAATCATGTTATTGCTGTTGTATTGGGAGAATTATATGTTATTGGTTTTGTGTCGGCTATTAAATTGGTTATTGACTGGTCCCTTGAAAAGAGAAGAAATGAAGATTTAGCAAAACTTCAAATGAGTACTGAATTGAAATATTAAGAACTCAAATTCAACCTCATTTCTTTTTTAACACTCTAAATAATTTATATGCACTTACATTAAGTAAATCTGAAAATGCGCCTCGTCTCGTTATCAAACTTTCAAATATGATGCAATATATATTGTATGAAGTGAAAAGTTCTAAAGCTAGCTTACTACAAGAAATTAATCATATTAATAATTTTATTGATATTGAATGTTTAAGGTTTGAAGATAGAATAGAATCTCAATTAAATATATCTGGAGATATTGAAGATGTTTTTGTTCCTCCTTTATTATTTCTTTCTTTTATAGAAAACTGTTTTAAACACGGTTTAAAGGAAAATGACAAAATCAAAATAATAATGAATTTTGAATTAGTGGATAAAAATTATTTAGAATTTTCAGTAACTAATAGTTTTAACCCTAAACTTATAGAAAGCAACGGTATTGGGAATTCTAATGCTAGAAGAAGATTAAATCTTTTGTTCTCAAATGATTTTATTATGGAGTCAAAAATTGAAAATAATATATATAGCTTATTTTTAAAAATCCCTATTCGATGAAAATTAAATGTGTTATAATTGATGATGAACGTCTAGCAATCGATGTAATAGAGACTCATTTAAAGAATTTTGATCATATTGAAGTTGTCGCTACTTTTAAAAATCCTTTAAAGGCATATCAAATTCTTGAACAAGAAAAAATTGATGTCATATTTCTAGATATAAATATGCCGGAAATGACAGGTTTTTCGTTTATTGATAATCTTAGTAATAAGCCTTTAATTGTCATTACTACTGCTTACAGAGAATATGCCGTAAAAAGTTTCGAATTAAACGTTTTAGATTATTTAGTAAAGCCAATACCTTTTAGCAGGTTTTTAAAAACAATAAACAAAATTTACCAGCAAGTTTATATAAATAATATTAGTTCTGATATCAATTTGCAACAAGAGCCACATATTTTTTTAAAGGTAAATAAGAAACTAATTAAAATAAACCTTAATGATATTCTCTTTATTGAAAGTTTAAAAGACTATGTAAAAGTTATTACAAGCATAGGAGATTATGTTGCTCACAAATCTCTTACTGGTATTACCGAAGAATTGCCTCAATCTAGTTTTATAAGAGTGCATCGCTCATATACTATATCTATTAATAAAATTATTGCCCTAGAGGGCAATACAATTGAAATTTCAAATAAAAAAATACCTATTGGTCGAAACTACCTCAAAAAAACCAAAGAGCGTATTTTTAATATTAATGATAATAAATAAATTCATATTTAAATGAAAGACATAATTTCACAATCAAAAGGCAGTACCCTAATTCCCATAGCTATAATTGCAGGCTTGTTTTTTATTTTTGGGTTTGTCACTTGGATAAATGGAGCCCTAATTCCTTTTATGAAAACCATCAACGAATTAACTGATGCGCAATCCTATTTAGTTGCATCCGCCTCATATATCTCTTTTGTAATTATGGCTTTACCCGCATCTTATATCATTAATAAGATTGGTTATAAAAAAGGAATGTCTTTAGGTCTAATTATTATGGCATTAGGAGCTCTAGTTTTTATTCCAGCAGCAGAAGCTAGAACATATTGGTTGTTTTTAGTGGCTATTTTTATTCAAGGTATAGGAATGACATTATTGCAAACGGCATCAAATCCATATATAACGATATTAGGGCCAATAGAAAGCGCTGCAAAGCGAATTGCTATTATGGGTATTGCAAATAAAGTAGCAGGCGCTTTAGGTTCTGTTATTTTTGGAGCAATTCTATTGTCTGGTATTGATGATGTAAAAGAAAAATTAAGTAGTGTTGGTGTTTCTGAAAAGAACGATTTATTAAACACTATGGCAGATAGTGTTGTGATGCCATATATTATTATGGCAATCGTTTTATTTGTATTAGGTGTTTTAATTAGAAAGGCTCCTTTACCTCATGTTGAAGCAAAACCAATTGAAGAACCAAAAGAAGGTGTGAAATCAAAAACCAATATTTTTCAATTTCCACATTTATTATTAGGTGTTTTAGCCTTGTTTTTATATGTTGGTGTTGAGGTTATCGCTGGAGATACAATCATTTCTTATGGTATTGCTTTAGATATTCCTGTAGCTCAAGCTAAATTTTTTACACTATTTACCTTAATGGCAATGGTAGTTACATATGCTTTAGGCGTGTTTTTAATTCCAAAATATATTAGCCAAGCTTTTGCTTTAAAAGTAAGTGCTGTTTTAGGAATAATATTATCTTTTTGTATAGTGTTTACTGGCGGTTTCAAGTCTGTACTTTTTGTTGCTGCTTTAGGTATTGCAAACGCTTTAGTCTGGCCAGCAATTTGGCCTCTAGCTTTAACAGGTTTAGGGAAATTTACAAAGACAGCTTCAGCATTACTTATTATGGCCATTTCAGGTGGAGCAATACTTCCTCCATTGTATGGTGCATTGGTTGATAGTAAAAAAGAGCAACTTCTTGTAAACGGTATAGAAGAAACTTCTGCTATGGCAGAAGCTGCATCTTATGGGTATTGGATATTGCTGCCTTGTTATATTTTTATTCTTTACTATGCTTTTTCAGGACATAAGGTTGGACTTAAAAAATAATAAATTAGTTTTTGTTTATGAGCGCTAGAATAGAATCTGTAGATATTTTAAGAGGTTTTACTATTCTAGCAATGATATTGGTAAATACGCCTGGCACGTGGAATCATTTGTATACCCCTTTACTTCATGCCGAATGGCATGGATTAACACCAACAGATTTAATCTTTCCTTTCTTTTTATTTATTGTAGGAATATCGATATACTTTGCATACAAAAACAAGCTTGCTACAAAACCTATATACAAGAAAATTATCATAAGGAGTGCTAAACTTGTTGGTTTAGGGCTATTGTTAAATTTGTTTTTGCCATATTTCCCATTCATTACAGATTTAGAAACTGTTAGAATTTCAGGCGTTTTACAACGTATAGGAATTGTCTTTTTATGCTCAGCCACGCTCTACCTTAATTGTAATTGGAAGATTTTAGTAAGCATAATAATAGCGCTATTAATTGGTTATTGGTTGTGTCTTGGTGTTGTCCCTTTTCAGGATGGAACTTTACCAACCTTTGATAGAGCACCAAATAACTGGGTCAATTATATAGATGTAAATGTTTTAGGAAAACATACATGGCAAGTAGATTATGATCCAGAAGGTTTGCTTAGTACTTTGCCATCAATAGCGACATGTTTAATAGGAATTCTAATAGGCAAATTATTAGACGGGCTCGCTCACATAAAATATTTATTTATTGTAGCTGCTGGCCTTTTAATCTTAGGATATTTTATAAATATTTGGTTTCCCATTAATAAAGCAATTTGGAGTAGCAGTTTTGTGTTGGTGACAAGTGGATGGGCAACATTTATTTTGGCATGTATTTATTACTTAAAAGACTTGAAACAAATTCAGTTTGGTGCCGTTTTTAAATATGTAGGTATGAATGCTATTACCATATATTTCTTGTCTAGCTTTATTTCAAAATCTATGTATTTAATAACGATTGGAAATGATAGCAATTTGCATTCCTATGTATACGAAACATTATTTGTGCAGTCGTTTCTTTCAGATAAACAATCATCTCTTTTATATGCTCTAGTTGTAGTGCTATTTTACTTGGGATTAGGTTATACGCTTTACAAAAAGAAAATATTTATAAAAGTTTAAGGACAGTTACTTTTTCAATGCTTGTAAATACTTAGTTTTGAATTTATTTCTAATCTTTTGAATTCAAAAAAATGAAGCCTTCAGTAGTCTTTTAAACTTTATTCTTTATGTTTTTACATTTACTTAATTTAAGGTCTTCAACAATTCTAAAAGCAAAGAGTTGACCGTAGTTTATTTTATAACTGTAAATAACTAACAAAATAAGGCGACCCTTAACGAGTCACCTTAAATTTAAATTATTTAACTAACAATATATCCTAAAGTTAATTATTTCCCTAACATCAATAATTCATTACAAATGATTTCTGTTGTGTAGCGTTTTGTTCCGTCTTTATCATCCCAAGAACGATTTGTTAATTTACCTTCTATGGCAATTTCTTTTCCTTTGGTAATGTATTCTTCTACAATTTTTACGAGTCCGCCACGCACGACAATATTGTGCCAATGAGCTCGCTCTACTTTGTTACCTTCTTTGTCTTTATAACTATCATCTGTAGCCATAGAAAATTTTGCCATTTTGTTTCCATCGGAAAAATTAATGATTTCTGGATCTTGTCCTAATCTTCCAATCAACTGTACTTTGTTTCTTAATGTGTTCATGTGTTCTAAATTTTAATGTTAAACAGTTAATGATGTGTTCTGTCCCGATCGTTATCAGGTTTTTTCAGAACGGTTTTACGTCGTGATGAATCTCAAGTAGTCATTTCTAATCATCTTAAATTTGACTGCAATCATTCAACACTGCAAATATGCGATGGGTTGCAAGTATTAGTCGGTAGTTACCTATTTAAATTCGTTTGTAAATGTTTGTAGTCATTTGTTGTTGGTTATTTTTTGAATAGTATTTTCGTATCTTCACCAACAATGACAGGACTTCTAAGCTATATCATCCCAAAAACAAAGACTATAAAATCTGAGTATTCAGGTCAATTAGAAATCACAACCAAAAACGGTAAAAAACACCTCAACACGAAAAACGCCAACTATAGCTATGGTGCATTACAGCTAATTTTGAAGTTTGGCTTAGATAAAATTGATCTTAAAAAAGTGAATTCGGTATTACTTTTAGGTCTTGGTGGAGGGAGCGTTATTGAAACACTAAGGGACGATTTTAACTATCAAAAACATATTACTGCTATAGATATTGATCCAGTAATAATTAAGATTGCTAAAACTGAATTTAACATAAGAAACACTTCAAACTTAAAAATTGTGTGCCAAGATGCGCTTCAATTTATAAAACAAAACACACAACAATTTGACCTCATTATTATAGATTTATTTATTGATATTACAGTTCCTAAACCATTTTTAGAACTCTCCTTTTGGGAGGATATTATCAAATCTAAATCTAGCAATGGTGTGATTTTATTTAATGGATCTTTAGAAAAAGAAAAGAGTGAGGATTTAAAAAAGGTCATCACATTTTTAAAATCAAAAGTGTACAACGTTATTGTTTATGATAAAATAAATAAGGTCAATACCATAATCATTACCGAATCCCTTTAATAATTTATATCTTGTAGTTGGAAACACATCAAATTTTTATCTAAATAAAAAAAATCTATTGAACGAAAATAAAAAAAGCACGTCTAAATTGATTTTAACACTTGGTGTTTCAGGATGTATTGCAGGTATCTTTTTACTATTTAGTGAGAGTTGGTTTATTGGAGTTTTTGGATCAATAGCTAGTGCAGGACTTGCATTAAAAGGATACAAAGAATTAAAAGCATCAAAAAATAAAAATTAATAGTAAGGGTATACTTATGCAAAAAAAATGTCCAGAATGTGGAGATAAAATAGTTGGTAGAATCGATAAGAAATTCTGCAGTGATGGTTGTAGAAATGCCTACAATAACAACATCAATAAAGACAGCAAAAACCTAATTAGGAATACCAATAACCGACTTAGAAAAAACTACCGAATCTTAGAAGAACTCAATCCCGATCAAAAGAAGAAAATCTCCAGAGCTCGATTAGTAGAAAAAGGATTCGACTTTAATTACTTCACCAGTATTTATACAACAAAAGCTGGAACTATCTATTATTTTGTTTACAATCAAGGCTACTTACCTTTAGAATATGAGCACTATGCTTTAGTTAAAAGAGAACGTTAAATCTGGAACATTTTGGTTGATAATTTGACTTATATTATATAACCTTACGATACATGACTCCATTTATAATTATAATTCTTGCAATTTGTGTTATAGCTTTTTTAGCGTATTATTTTAACGGAAAACAGGTTATTATAAGAACCTTATCTAAAATTCCTTTTAAACCAGCGTCTAGTTTAAAAACCAATCAACTCTCAAAAGTTAGTGGTAAAGCGCTTCATGTTGAAGAACCTTTAAAAGCTTCATATTTTGGAAGAAAGTGTGTGTTCTATCAAATGAAAATTCAAAAAAAAGTAAGTAATGGTAAAAGCTCACACTGGAAAACGATAGTTTCCGAAGAAAAATTTCAAAACTTTTTTATAGATACACATGGCGACTTTGTAATTATAAAACCAAGTGATCACCCTAGAAATTATATTTGTCATTTAGTAACCGACAAGACCCAATCTTCTGGCACATTTAATGATCCAACACCTCGATTTAACGAGCTCTTACAACGTTATGATATTGAACCTGAAACCTACTTTGGATTTAATAAAACCCTAAGATACCAAGAAGGTATCATAGAAATTGGTGAGCGCATCACAGTTGCCGGAATTGCAAAATGGAAATCACTGAGCGAGCCATTACCAGAATACCCCTATTCTAAAATTGTAACTTTAGAAAGCGATGGTAAACAAAAATTGATTATTACAGATATGCCAGAGGTTTTACCAAATAGAAACCACAGATAAAAGTACTATCTCCAGTTCTGTCCTTTCAATTGAAGTGCAGCTACTAAAATATCTTTCTGGCTAATTTGACCAACTAATTTTCCATTTTCTACAATTGGAAAGCGTCGTATTTTAGATTCTAAAAACTTATTAGCAGCGTCAAACACATTCATATTACCATCAATAGTTTCGACATTTTTCGCCATTCGGTTTTCAACCGTGTGCTGCTCCATTGGCATATTGTGATATCTACTCTCGCTAATATCTTTGAGACAATCACCTTCTGAAATAATACCAACCAATTCATTATTAGCATTTACGACTGGTCCGCCAGAAATCTTATTTTTAATAAGCGTTTGAATCACTTCATCAACCGATTGTTCGGGTTTAAACGTAATTAAATCTTGAGACATAAAATCACTCACTCTAAAAGCGTTAACTTCTGTCGTATTTTGCTGTTGCTTTCTAGCGCCTTGAAAACTTTTAATACCCATAACAAATGTTTTATTGTTTGAACTTAAAGTTAATCAAAATTATTCAAATGACATCAACACTAAAATAAACTGAATATTATGTAAATTTGAACACATTAAAAACAGTAGTATTGAAACCCAAAATTTGTGTCGTCGGTTGCGGTTGGTTAGGATTTACATTAGCCAAAGAACTAATAGAACTTGGTCATGAGGTTCACGGTTCAACAACTTCAAAAGAGAAATTATCTACTTTAAAAAATGAGCAAATTAATCCGTTTTTAATTCAATTTTCTTCGGAAGGTGTCTTTGGTAACATCGCATCCTGTCTTAAAGTTTGTGAAACACTCATTATTAACGTTCCTCCAGGTTTACGTAAAGATCCCGAAAATGATTATGTCAAACAAATGACACATTTTGTTAAATGCGTCGAAGAATCTTTAGTGAAAAACGTATTATTTGTTGGCTCTACTTCTGTTTATGATGATGAAGAAAATTATCCTATAATTACTGAAACATCTCCAACTTCTAAAGAAAAAATACCTAGGCAATTACTAGCAGTTGAGACACTTTTTAGTAAAAACAAAAAATTTAAAACCACAATTTTACGTTTTAGCGGACTCTTTGCGGAAGACAGACATCCAGCCAAATACCTATCAGGTAAAATCGGTTTAAAAAATAGAGGCGCTCCAATAAACTTAATTCATAGAGACGATTGTGTAAGTATTATCATTTCCGTAGTAAAACATAATATTTGGAATGAAGTCATTAATGCGTCTTCACCTTCGCATCCAAACAAGGCTAGCTATTATACTTCGGTTTGTGAATCCTATAAAATTCCAATTCCACAATTTGATAACAATTCAAAAAGCAAAGGAAAAATAATCGACTCATCAAAATTGGTACAACTTTTGAAATATGATTTCAAAGTTAGACTTTAACAATTAGCAGACTTTTAAGAATTAATGTCAGATATTTTTTTAGTTTTGGCGCAATAAATATAAACACATGAAAAAACTTATCCTTCTTTTAGCAGTTGTCACCGCATTTAATGTGACAGCCCAAACCAAATCTGAACTTTTAAAACACTTTGAAGCCTATCATAAAGAAATGAAAGGTCAAGGTGATGTTCAAGGTGTCATCAATTCATTGACACATCTTAACGTAATAGAGCCTAGCGTGCAACGATTAGACACATTAGCTTATATTTATGTAACAGAGGGTAGAAATCTTGAAGCGTTAAACACAATTGGAATAGATTTGGGCCCAACAGACTCAGATATTAATGTAGAGGTCAAAGCGATTTCTTTAAAGGCTCTTAATCAACCTGAGCGTGCAGTTGTTTTTTATGAAGAGTTATTTAAAAGAAATGCAAATCCTTATGTTGCCTATGAGATTGCAGACATAAAAACACAATTACAAGATTTTGCAGGTGCAAAAGCAAGAGTTGATTACGGTTTGACTAACGTAAAACCAGATATGAAACGTGCGTTTTACGAATCACAACAGCCTTATGAAGTGTCTCTAAAAGGCGCTTTAACTTACATGAAAGCATTGATTGTTTTTAATATGAACCAAACCGATAATTTGGATCAAGCCATCACTTTACTTGGTGAAGCCATAGCAATGGATGCTAATTTTAATGTAGCACAATTAAGCAAAGAGGCTTTAGAAGCTAGAAAAGCAAAAGAAACTGCTACGCCACAAACGAAGAACTAAAACAGAATTAAGTATGTTTTAAGAGTATAAAAAAAGCACCCAGTTGGGTGCTTTTTTATTTGTATCAATGTAATTTAATGTATTACCAAATTCTAACACGTTCATCTGGAGCTAACCACATTTCATCTCCTTCTTGAATATCAAATGCATCATAAAAAGCATCTATATTTTTAAGCGGTTGTGTTGCTCGAACTTTACCAGGAGAATGCGTATCTGTTTTTATAAGTCTTCTCAAAGCGTCATCTCTGGTTAAAGTTCTCCAAACGGTTGCCCAAGACATAAAGAAACGTTGCTCTGCAGTATAACCATCAATATCTTCAGGTCGTCCTTCTTCTTCAAAAAGTAATTGTAAACCATCATAAGCTCCAAGTAAACCACCTAAGTCTCCAATGTTTTCACCTAATGTATAAGGACCATTTACGTAAACACTATCTAAAACTTCTATTGCAGAATACTGTTCTGCTAACGCAGAACCACGTTGAGTAAATTGTTCAAGGTCTTTTTCTGTCCACCAGTTTTTAAGGTTACCATCACCATCAAAACGTGAACCAGAATCATCAAATGCATGAGAAATCTCATGTCCGATTACTGCTCCAATTCCACCATAATTTACAGCGTCATCAGCTGTGTAATTATAAAATGGTGGTTGTAAAATTGCTGCTGGGAATACAATTTCGTTATTTATTGGACTATAATATGCATTAACCATTTGAGGTGGCATTCCCCATTCTTTCTTATCAATTGGTTCATTAATTTCAGATAAATTTTCCTTCAAGGCCCAATGACCAATAGCCATCATATTTTCAGCATGAGTATTGCCTTCTTTAATCATCATATCTGAGTAATCTTTCCACTCATCTGGATATGCAATTTTCACAGTAATCTTATCTAATTTTTCTACAGCTTTCACTTTCGTCTCATCGGTCATCCAATCTAAATTCTGAATTCTATTTTGAAACGCAGTAATGACATTTGCAATCATTTTCTCTGCTTTTGCCTTAGCTTCTGGCGGAAATTTTGCCTCAACATATAATTGACCAATCGCTTCACCTACAGATCCAGTAACCGTCCCAAGGGCACGCTCTTCGGCATCACGTTGCTTTTTAGCACCACTTAATGTCTGTGCGTAAAATTGCCAATTAGCTCTTTCAATTTCGGTACTTAAGTATCCTGCAGCATTATCAATCGTGCTCCAATCTATTAAGGTTTTGATATCTTCTATTGACGTATTTATTAAAAAATCATTCAAAGCAACCATATATTTTGGCTGTGCTACCAAAACAGTATCTAGTTTCTTTTCAATCCCGAGATCTGCTATCATTTTACTCCAATTTATAGCAGGACACATCTCTTGTAATTGAGAAATAGATCTTGGGTTATTATAGTTACGAGGATCTCTTGCAGAAACCTTATCTAACCTTGGCTCTACAAGTTGTGTTTCCATTGCAATAATTTTGATAGCAGCTGCATCAGCATCTTCTTTGCTATATTCAATAAACTGCAACATTCTAGAAACATGAGCTTTATATTTTTCTCTAATCTCTTTAGATTTATCGTCTTGATCCAAATAATAATCACGTTGTAATCCTGTACCTCCTGGTCCTACCCAAGCAGTATTCATACTACTATCGTTTAAATCTGGCCCAGCTCCAAGACCTGCAAATGGGCTTGAAACTCCCATAGTAGTAGCCTCAATAGTTTGCATCTCTTCCAAGTTGGATATTCCATCTATTTTAGCCAATATTGACTTTAATGGCTTAATTCCTGCCTCATCACGAGCTACAGTATCTAATTGTGATTCAAAGATTAATAAGGCTTTCTTTTGATCTGATCCTTCCTCATACTTCCCTAATTCTTTGGATGTTTTTAAAATATTTAAAACATCGTCTCTTGTATCCTTGCGAAGAACTCCAAAACCTCCCCAACGTGTTTCATCTTCTGGAATTTTTGTTGTTTTTACCCAATTACCGTTAACGAAGTTGTAAAAATCATCTTTTGGACTCATTGTAGTGTCCATGTTTTCGAGAACGATTCCAGGAATTTTCTCAACCATAGCAGTCTCTTCTTTAGGTTCTTCTTTACATCCTAATAATGCAAAAAGTCCCAATACAGAAACCACCAAAATACTTTTGATATTGGTTTTCATAATGTGCTTAAAATTTAAATTAAAATTAGTTATTAATTAGAAGCCTCAGAAGATGATTTGTTACATATTAACAAAATATTAAGAAATAATACGATGAATAAAGATGTATTAATACTCAGTCACATTGTTTTTATCAAATTCAAACTTTTTATTTATTTGCAGATTTAGATTTGAAGCTGCTATCAAAACCTCCTTTATGGCTTCGAGTTTTTCAGCTTTTTGAATATTATCAATTCTAAGAAAGCTATTTAGTTTCTGAGTTTTTGTATCCAAGGCAGTAATTCTGGCCGAAATCTCATTGGTTTGAAGTTGCACAGGCATTTCTGTTCTTAATTCTTGTAATAATGTTTTTACAAGTAATGGATCACCTGAGAAGTAAGATAAATCTCCATTTTTTAGTGAATAAATTTGAGTGTTTAGATTTTGAAATTTTTGCCAATCTACTACCACGTTTTGCGAATCCATACTTAAGCCAAAATCATCATAGCGCATAGATTCAATATCTATCAAAGAAATAGTTTTAGCATCTATTTGCTCCTGAGTTTCACTAATAACTTCGGAAACTTTATCACTTTTACAACTCGTAACTACAATACAAAAACTTAAGAAAACTCCTAATAGGATGCGCATGGTTGGTAAAATTCAATTTGAAGTAAATATAAGCAAAGTGAATACATCTCAATTGTAATTAACAAAAAAATAAAGCCTCCATAATTTTATGCCTTTAAGTTTTTTACTGCTTTTATTCTCTTTATTTTTGACTAAACGATTAAATACTTTAATATGCCTAGAATTTTAGTTATTGGTGCCGGTGGTCAAATAGGATCTGAACTTACTTATAAGTTAAGAGAACTTTATGGAGCTGACAATGTTATCGCTAGTGATATTGGATATCATAATACCTATATCGTAAATTCTGGTCTTTTCGAAATTGTTGACGCTCAAGATTATGATACCATAAAGAATTGTGTTGAGAAACATAATATTGATACCATATATCTATTGGCAGCCATGTTAAGTGCTACTGGAGAAAAATACCCAATGAAAGCATGGGATTTAAATATGAATTCTCTATTTCATGTTTTAAATCTTGCAAAAGATGGGTTTATAAAACATATTTTCTGGCCTTCTAGTATTGCTGTATTTGGACCTACAACTCCTGTTATTAACACACCTCAACATACCGTTACAGAACCATCAACAGTATATGGAATCACAAAACAAGTAGGTGAACGTTGGTGTGAATATTATCATAAAAAATATGGTGTAGACGTCAGAAGTCTTCGTTATCCCGGAATTATAAGTTGGAAAACAATGCCTGGAGGAGGCACAACAGATTACGCTGTAGAAATCTATCACAAAGCAATCTTAGATAAGACCTACGAAAGTTTCTTATCTGAAAACACCGAACTCCCGATGATGTTTATGGATGATGCCATTGACGCTACTATTAAAATTATGGAAGCGCCAAATGAAGCTATAAAAATTAGATCGTCTTATAATGTAGCTGCTATAAGTTTTACACCAAAAGATATTTCCGAAGCGATCCAAAAACACATACCAGATTTTAAAATTACTTACAAACCAGATTTCAAACAAGACATTGCTAATAGTTGGCCCAAATCTATTGACGATTCATCTGCAAGAACAGATTGGGATTGGTCTCATAATTATAGTCTTGATAAAATGACTGAAGAAATGATTACCAAATTAAGTGAAAAATATAAAGATTCTATGAACATATAGTTAACATATATAAAAAAACACCTTCTAATGAAAGTGCTTTTTTAGTGCTATTAATTAATTTCTATTATAACTCGAAGGTTCTATTAAAAAATCGCTCTCCCGAAGACATAAGTAAGTAATAATCCCCTTTTTCTTGTGCAGATAATATGTAAACTTGCTTAAGAACTTTATCTCCTTTTAACTCGCCTTTGTAGACACTTTCTCCTTTGTAAAATAATTCAATTTTTAAAGGTTGCGCATTTAAAGACATATGAGAAATTAGCAATCTATTATCTTCTACTCGAACCACGGGTTTAAAGATTGTAGTTTCCTTACTCTCTAAAAACAATACAGTATTAGATTGTATAATAAAAGGTGTCACGATGATTTCAAAGTCCTTTTCTAATTCAATAGTGTATGAACCTGTGTTCAACGCTGTAAAATCAAATTGCTTTAAATACGTTCCGTTTCTTTTAATTGTTTCTGAGTACAATACAATCCCTTGATTATCAAGAATTGTATAATGGTGTCCTTTTTTTACGTCAGAAAATTTAAATAACGTTATTGCTTTTGAAGGCTTAGCTATTATATTTTCAGTTGCGTAGCTTGTTACTATCGTAAACATCATTACTGCTACTATTATTTTTTTCATTGTTTTCATCACTTTATAGGTTTTAATGATTATGAGTACAAATCTATAACCTTATGCATGCATATAAAACATCAAAATTGGTACGTTTGTATACTATATTATCATTATTTACAATCAAATACAATCGTATTGTTAATATACCATACATTTTTGTTAATATTGAATAGATATTAAGATTCTAATATTCTAAATTTGTAAGTAACAGGTCATTATGAAACAAAGAAAACCTACGTTAGAAAAAATTAATCCAAAATTTGGAAGCTCCATTTTTGTAAAAAAAGGTACATCCCAAGATATTGGGACAACACCTTTTTGGCATTTTCATCCCGAAATAGAATTGGTTTACGTAGATAAAGGAAAAGGAAAACGACACATTGGTAATCATCTCTCTTATTTTGATAATAGCCAACTCATTTTAATTGGATCTAATTTACCGCATTACGGATTTACAGATAGATTAACACAACAAGGATCTGAGGTGTTAGTGCAATTCAAGCCAGAATTTTTAGGTGCTTATTTTTTTGATACTCCAGAAATGAAGAGTATTAATTCTCTTTTTGAACGATCTAAAAATGGCATTCTTTTTAAACCAGAAGCCAAAAGAAGTGTTGGAAAAAACATTCAAAAACTTAATGAGGTTGATGGTTTTGAACGCATTATATTACTCTTAAAAATATTATATAAACTTTCTAAAGTTAAGGATTACGACATTTTAAATGCAGATGGTTTTGTTTTTGAAACCGAATTGCAGGACAGCGCTAAAATAGATATTATTTATAAACACATAAATAATAATTTCCAAAATCACATTTCTCTAGACGAAATTGCAGATAAAGTAAGTATGACAGTGCCTGCTTTTTGTCGCTATTTCAAAAAATCTACAGGTAAAACATTTACTAAACTGGTTAACGAATATAGAATCGTGCATGCTACCAAACTTTTGTCTGAAAGTCAAATGAGTATAGCAGATGTAGCTTTTGACTGCGGTTTTAATAATTTCTCGCACTTTAATAAATTATTTAAAGAGTTTAGCGGCAAAAGCGCATCAAAATACAGAGGCGAACTTAAACAAATCATTAAATAATTATAACCGAACATTATGAAAGATAATATCGATAAAACTCTAGAATATTATAAAATAAAGGAGCAACAAATTCTAGATGCAGTAAATTCTAACAATAATTTAATCCCAGATGACATCATTCATTATGGCAAAGAGTTATCTATTATTACTTATAAAATTACTGCATTAGAAATTGCCAAAGAGAATTAAAATCCTAGAAATGGACCAAATAATTAAGTGTTTTTATTTCTCACCATCCCACTCTGCATAAAACTGCTTTAGAAATTGTTCCATATATTTATGTCTTTCTAAAGCTATTTTTTTACCTGTTTTAGTATTCATTCTATCTTTTAAAAGTAATAATTTTTCGTAGAAATGGTTAATTGTAGGCGCTGTAGATGCTTTGTATTCTTCATTAGTCATTTCTAAATTTACCTTGATCGATGGATCAAATATTTTTCGATTTTTAAAACCTCCATAATTAAACGTTCGCGCAATTCCGATAGCTCCAATGGCATCTAATCGGTCTGCATCTTGTACAACATCCAATTCCAAAGAAGAAAATGTTTGTGCTTCATTTCCACCTTTAAAAGATATGTGTTTAATAATCTTTACAACATGTTCTATGATTTTAGAATCTACATTGTTTTCAAACAAAAATGTACGAGCTACTTTAGGTCCAACAGTTTCATCACCATCATGAAACTTACTATCTGCAATATCATGCAATAAAGCACCAAGAGCTAAGACGAGTGGATTAACATCCTCGTCTTTAGAGATGAGTAAAGCATTATTATAAACTCTCAGGATGTGAAACCAATCATGACCGCCTTCGGCTTTTTCAAGTTCTTTTTGAACAAACAATTTCGTTTTTTCTATGATGTCTTCGGAAATATGATTAGCATGTATCATAATCTAAAAATAAAAATTCCCTTCATAAACTGAAAGGAATTAATTATACTTTATTCTGAATAATTCTAGATTATTTCAAACGAGCAGGATCCACCCATTTAAATTGAAACGAATTTTCAGGTATTTTGATACGTTCAGATAAACGATACATTCGTGGTGGTAACTTCATAAGATAATCCCTTGCTTTTTCAGCTTCATCAGTAAGTCCGGTGATTTTTCCGATTTCCCAACGATCTATAAGTTTTTGTAAAATATCCACATAATCATTAGCTGTATAAACACCAATACGTTGTGCTGTATTAGAAAATTCTTCGAAAGCGGTACCTATTTGGTCTCCAGATTCTCTAAGAAAATGCGCTGGCATCGCAATTTTACGTTTCATCATATCATGAAAAGCCATCATCATTTGACTTGGATCTACAGCGAAAATGCGCTCCACAAACTCTGAGTAAGCATGGTGGTGACGCATCTCATCTCCAGAAATGATCTTACACATTTTTGCTAATTGTTTGTTTCCTTTTTGCTTCGCGATTTTAGCTACACGATTATGAGAAATATATGTTGCTAATTCTTGAAAACTTGTATACGCAAAGTTTTTATAAGGATCTCTACCTGTACCGATATCATGCCCATCTGCAATTAAATGCTGTGTAGTCCTTTCGATTTCTTTCATATTAACACGCCCAGAAAGATACAAGTATTTATTAAGCACATCTCCGTGACGGTTTTCTTCACCGGTCCAATGTCTTATCCATTTAGACCATCCATTAGCCTCTATTTGATCAATCCCTTCAACATCCATTAACCAAGACTCATAACTCGGCAACGCTTCTTCTGTGATCATATCACCCACTAAAACCACCCAAAAATCATAGGGTAATTCTTTAGAGAGTTCTCTAATTTCTCTCACGTCTTCGAAAAAAGATTCTTTTCTAGAGTCTGGCAAGAAATCTGTTGGTTGCCAAATAGTATCAATAGGAATTAAATATTTTTCGATAAGAGATTCCACATCTTTCTCAAGATGTTGCATGACTTCTAATCTTACATTTTTCAGCGACATATTAATGCGGTTTAATGGTTAATTAACACGAATAGCGTCTATAATTGTTTTTTCAACAGTGTCCAATAGCGCTTGCTTATCTGTAAAGTTAGCGATTTCTATGGGTTTATGTACTGCGAATTTAATATGATTTCCTATTCCCATTGGGAATTTACCATAGCGCAACATTTTCCAAGAATTATTAACTGTAATTGGAACAATCAACGCTGACGGTGTTTTCTTCATTAGTATTTCTAGGCCTTTTGTTTTAAAAGGTTTAGGATGACCATCTTTACTTCGAGTCCCTTCAGGAAAAATGACACCTGCGCGATTTGTCTTTTCTAGATACTCACCAAATTTCATCATTACTGGTAAGGACTGTCTTGGATTTTTTCGATCTATCAATACAGAACCTCCATGACGTAAATTATAAGATACACTTGGCAGTCCTTTACCTAATTCTTTTTTTGAAACAAACTTGACATGATGTTTACGCATGTACCACATTAAAGGCGATACGTCATACATACTTTGATGATTACAAACCATAAGGATCGGTCTATCTGTTTTTATATCATGAGGATTATCCCAAGTAACACGCGTTCCTAAAACATGTAAACAGCGCACCAAACACCATTGTAGAATATCTACCGATTTTTTATGAGCTTGATAACCAAATACATTAAAACAAAACACTTGAATTGGATGAAAAATAACCACGCACATTCCGAAGCATAAAAAGTATAATACTGTTAATGGATATGCTAACAATTTCCTCATATAGAACTCATTTAAAGTTTTTCAATTTGCTAAAAAATTAATTTTTTGCACTTTGTTTTTGTAATTTATTACTTCCGTAGCGATGCTATGCAAGTAATAAATGACTTCAACACATAACAAAATCTTTATCCCGATAACTATCGGGACGCTAAAACTCAAAAAGTTTAAATGAGTTCGTAGCAAAATTAGTTGAATGAAAACAATACACAAAAAAACCACGATTAAAAATCGTGGTTTTAAAATTATAAACAGAATTCACAATAATTATGATAAGCATGTTATTATACGTTCAAAATCTTATTAGCAATGCGCATTGTATGCATCCATAAGGTTTTCTGATATTAATTCTGCTGGACGACCTTCAATATGATGACGCTCTAACATGTGAACTAATTCTCCATCTTTAAATAATGCCATACAAGGTGAGCTTGGAGGAAAAGGTACCATATGTGCTCTTGCTGCATTCACAGCATCTTTATCAACACCTGCAAAAACAGTTACAATATGATCTGGTCGCTTCGCATTTTTTAAACTTTGACTCGCTCCAGGACGTGCATTTGCTGCTGCACAACCACATACAGAATTTACAACGACTAACGTTGTTCCTTCTTTTTCTAATGTAGCTTCTACAGCCTCTGCTGTATGTAATTCTTCAAAACCAACTCTGGTTAAATCCTCACGCATAGGTTTTACTAATTCTGGTGGATACATATGTTTTATTTTTTAGATTATTATTTGAAATGCAAAGATACAGAAAATAAGTAGGTACTACATAGTATTCAGTTAGCAGTTTGAATGGTACCATTTTAATTTTCAATACTTAAAATGCGTAACAATTTCCAATATAAAACGACTAACTGTAGTATATTTGATTGAAATTAAAAAAACAAATTGTTTATGAGTTTTGCAAAATGGGTAGGTGGTGCTTTAGGATGGTCTTTTGGTGGACCAATTGGAGCGATTATTGGTCTTGCTATTGGAAGTTTAATCGATAGTTCTACTAATGGCGGTGGTTTTCTGCTTGGTGATGGTAATACAACCCAACAAAGACGTCCAAGACGAACTACGTCTCGTTCGAGAACACAAACACGTACTCGACCTCAAACACGCTCTGGAGATTTTGAATTAAGTCTATTAATTTTAGCTTCAGTTGTCATAAAAGCAGATGGTAAACAAGAACAAAGTGAGTTAGATTTTGTTCGAACGCAATTTGTAAGTATGTATGGAAAAGAGAGGGCTAATAACGCATTTAAACTCTTTAAAAATGTAAGTAAACAAGAAATACCTGTTAGAAAAGTATGTGTGCAGATTCGTGAAATGATGGATCATTCTTCACGCTTACAATTGCTTCATTTTCTCTTCGGAATAGCCAAAGCAGATGGTATGGTTACCGATGATGAAGTATCCCAAATCTATATGATTTCAGGCTATTTAGGAATTAGTTCTCGCGACTACGGAAGTATAAAAGCCATGTTTTACAACAGTAGTGATAATGCCTATAAAATTCTAGAAATTACGAAAGAAGCTACTGATGATGAAGTCAAAAAAGCATATAGAAAGATGGCGAAAAAGTACCATCCAGATAAAGTTATTCACTTAGGAGAAGAACACCAAAAAGGTGCCGAAGAAAAGTTTAGGCAAGTACAAAATGCTTATGAGCAATTACAGAAAGAACGTAGATTCTAATCTTTAACGATTTTATCTTTTTTTCTTGTTCGCTTTTCAATGTGTTCAAAATATCGTTTTTCTCTATGTTTTCTGTAGATAAAAATAGTGATTACGATAAGGCCTAAAATCATTAGTCCGCCTTGTCCTGTAACGTAATTAAGTGTATCCATAATATGAGATTAGATTCATTGTAGTCGTCAATAAATAAAAAACTTTCGTTTTAGAAGTTTATTTTAGGTGAACTACCTAAATAATAGTTAGAAACTATTAATCAACTGATTTACAACTCAAAACCCTCTGGTATATTTATTGCGACATCTTCATTGTTAATGTTTTTTTGGAATAATCAAATGCATCATGTGGTTTGTTCAAAAGCGAGATAACGATAAATTATCATCTCAAAATGAAAATAATTAAATAATTTTAGGAGACCTTTTTAACTTTTGACCATTAATAAGTAAAAGAAGTTATTATTCATTAAAAACAAACTAAAAAACATTATGAAAAACTTAAGCTTAATAATAATCGTAATTTTTATTTTTGGTTGTCAAGAACAAATCGAGTTAACCGAAAGATCTTCAGCTGAATTGAAAACAATGGCAACGGAAGGCATTGGTATTGAATTTATTTTTCAATCAAATAAACCAACATTTGGAGAATTGTTTCTAATTACGGGTTCTGAAGATCCGAAATTCCCCGCTAAAAATCATCAATTTGAAAAACTTAATTCTCTAGATATTTCGTTTATCGATTATGCATATTATGGGATAAAAAATGATAATAAAATTGGAGATGGCGTCACAATATGGCTATTTCCAATGAAAAATGGTGATACTGAATATGATGATTACAACGCTCCATTTGATTCAGTTTTCATGGAATATACAGTTTTAAGTAATACAGAAAAGTCATCTGAGTTAGTGAAGAAAGTATTTTTCGCTTTTAAAGACAATATAGATGTAAAAATAGTATTTGAAGGTAAAGTAGTTAATGATTACAAAATAATTGAAAACAGGATTAATGAAATCATAGAAGTATGTCGAACAGAATTAAAAGTTGAACCTGGTTCTGAAGAAGCTTTAAAACTGGTTTGGAAAAACACTGTTTTGTACAATGACGGAAATAATTAATTATTTCTAATATACCTTTTATAAAATCCATTGTTTTTATTGAAAGTAATTTGGAGCAAACTTAAATAGAAGAAAAAGATTCTCAAAGTTTATATTTTCTGATTGCAGTCTAATTATTTACTAGTAAAACTTCAAATAATGTAATATGAATGTTTTTAGAGTGCTTTTCATACAAAACAAGGATGAAAAATAATGGAATTAAACAATACTTAGTTCTCGAAATGAAATTTGAACAGCCCCATGAATGATCAAAAAATCTTGCTATGTTTTAAAAATGGTCAGCGTGAAAAAGCCTTTGCGAAACTTTATCAATTATATCCCAAAATTGAAAGCATAATACTTTCTAAAGGTGGTCAAAAGCAAGATGCATTAGATGTTTTTCAAGAATCTTTAATTATTTTATATCGAAATTTAGAAAAATCCGATTTTACACTTACCTCATCATTTTATACCTATTTATATTCAGTTTCGCGATTTATTTGGAGCGATATGCAAAAAAAAGAATTAAAGATAGTATCAAATCAATTAAATGGAAATGAAAAAACCATTATTGAAACTATTCAAGAAGAGGAACAATTCAAATTAGCTGAACACGCTTTTTTTGAATTAGGAGAACGTTGTAAAGAACTCTTACAACTCTTTTACCACCAACGTATGTCGTTTAAAGATATTTCTATTGTCATGGGATTCTCATCAGAAAAAATTGCCAAAAACCAGAAGTACAAATGCTTGTCTAAAGCCAGAGCAATTTATCATACCCAACAACAAGAAACGGATCAATACTAAACATCAGGAAACTTGAAAACAGATAGAAAAAATATAGAATTAATCCATAACTATTTAGACAAAAGTCTTAATCATGATGAAATAGAAATCGTTGAATACCAATTACAATCAGATATAAAATTTCAAGACTTATATAAAGAACAATTAACACTTATACAAGGAATAAAACGAGCAGGATTAAAGGAAGAAGTTCGAAGAGCAAAAAAATCGCACTGTAAATTAAAAAAGTTAAAAGTTTTAGGTATTTCGGTGTCATTTATTGCAGTTATAATTCTTGTTTCGATGACTTTCTTTAAAACTTCGCAAATTAAAACTCCGAAATCTATCATAAAAAATAATAAAGTTGAAGTTTTAGATACGGATACAGATTTAGTAAAAAAAACAGAGCTTGGAGGAATAAAAGTTTTAAAGGATTCCGCAGTTGTTGGAGTTGATATAATTGAAAAACCATTAAAAGAAAAGACTCTAATTACGCCTCAAGAATTGAAGGATGAAACAGAAAGAGTGAAAGTCAAAGAATCAGAAAAAGCGCAAGAATACGTTAAGATTACATTAGATACTCTATCTCTCAAAAAGAAACCACAAGTCATTTCCGACAAAACAGAAAAGGTGCTTTCAAGGCCTCTAAAAAAAAGCACAACACTTAACATTCATGAAATTGCTTTTAGAGATAAACTCATTGGGACTTATGAAATGAAATTGGAGGCTAGTAATGCTCTTATTATTGACAACCTTACTCTAAATCAGAATGGTACTTTTGAGTTTCACGAATACGATAAGCATGACCTTGGAATCCCTCCTGAAAGAAACACATATGCCAAAGGAACTTGGAAAATTGAAAAGAACTTAATTTTATTCTCCACTTCAGATAGCGATTTTGATGAAAAATACACTTTAGATTTTAATAACACAAAAGCAAGGTGCATCAAGAAATCGTCAAGAGACACATCTGATAGAGACATTAAAACCTCCATCAAATTTTACGAATCTGAAATTTTTTGGATTCCAAATCGGACGCTTTTAAAAATGGAGTAACTACCCTCTAAACAAAAAGAAGTCATCCTTCATATCTTCAATTTGAGAGTCCTCATTAGTAATGATATAATCAATGGCTTGTGTCGTAAATTCATCACCTTTTGGTGTGAGTGATACAAGTTTATTTTCAATAGTAATCAAGTTGTTTTTTAAAGCCAATTCTAAAACCGTTTTAGACCGTACTTTCTGCCAGTTGATATGCTCATTAAGATGATTAACATGACGTTCATTCTCCTCATCATGATTTTTTAAATGGAGTAAAAACGTTAATAAAGAGACTTCAATACGTTGTTGTTTTTCTCGATACATAACTGCAATGACACCTTTACTAGGCGCGAATAAATAAACGATCAAAAACAAAAGACCCAATACCGTTGAAATAGATCCTGCAATTGAAGCATCTAGACCGTGTGCTAACCAATATCCTGAGATTGCGCTAAAAACGCCAAAGACAACGGAGAGCATCAGCATTTTCTTTAAATCGGTAGTCAATAAATAAGCTGTTGCAGCTGGAGCAATCATGAGTGCCACCACTAAAATAGCACCTACAGCATCAAAAGCACCTACAGTGGTTATTGATGACACTGACATTAATCCGTAATGCATAATCGCTGGAGAAAATCCTAAGGATGCTGCCAAACCTTTATCAAACGTACTTAGTTTCAATTCTTTGAAAAAGGCAATTAGTAATGCGATTGTAATAATTAAAATAACACCAATAACCCATAGTGCTTTAGGACCAACATCAACATCAGAAATTAACAACCTATCAAAAGGGGCTAACGCTAATTCACCAACCAATACCGCATCAATATCTAAATGCACATCATTCGCTTTTTTAGCAATCATCAGGACGCCAATACTAAACAAAACGGGAAACACTAAACCAATAGCTGTATCTTCTTTTACTAATCCTGTTTTTTGAATATACTCTACTAACACAACGGTTATAACTCCTGTTAAAGCAGCTAATAATATCAATACTGGCGAATTCAAATCTTGTGTGATAAAAAATCCAACCACTATGCCTGGCAATATCGAATGACTGATGGCATCGCTTATCATTGCCATTTTCCGAAGCACTAAAAACGTACCTGGAATAGCACAAGCAATAGCGACCAAACTCGCAATAAGTTGTATTTCTATTTGTGCGTTACTCATCGTTCTTGGTTAATTGGTTATACAAATTCAAGGCAGACTTAAAACCTTCATCGGTCAAACTCCAAGTTGATCCTTTTAGAGTCACGTAGTTTTTTTCTACTAGTTTATTTAAAGTGGCTTTAGTATACCCTTGAAAACTGTTCAATATTTTAATTTCATGTGGGTGTGAAATATCAGCATGTGACTCTGCAATGTGATACATAAAAGCCAATGTTTTATGCAATTCTAGATCGCGACGGTTTTTTATAAATCTAATTTGTTTAAATAGCAATCCGCGACTTGGAGAAAATATAAAAGAAATCAATACAAAAACTGCTGCTACCAATACAATGACTGGACCAGTAGATAAATTATTT
>Ga0115008_10000115_pt1 | contig 48498 bp, 44 predicted proteins | sample FraStrMetagenome_FD_87164 | JGI IMG/M metagenome (GOLD analysis project Ga0115008, IMG submission 87164) | Marine eukaryotic phytoplankton communities from Arctic Ocean - Fram Strait ARC3M Metagenome | ecosystem: Environmental > Aquatic > Marine > Oceanic | place: Fram Strait | collected... | reverse complement strand
GCTGAGAGGATTAATCAACAAAACGATTGAGTATAATCCAAAATATGTTTTTATTTTATGTGGAGGTAATGATGTGGGAAGCAGATGTTTTAGTATTGATAATGTGATTGAGAATTATACAATTATGTCTGATACATTAAGAAATCACAATATTGAACCAGTTTTTCAAAAATTATTTTATCATGTAAGTAATCCTGAATTTAATGCAATTATTGACATGATTAATAAACGTTTATTTGATTATTGTCAAAAGGAAAATATTGATTTTATAGATATCACAAAAGGATTAAATGAGGATAACCATTTAAAATTAGAATTAACCAGAGATGGAAGAGTTCATTTAAATGAAAAAGGATATAAAATATGGAGTAAATGGATTAAAGAATATCTAGAAACACATAAATAAAAGTGTCCAACACGCAATATAAAAAATTTGGCAGAAAGCACTAATTATGAACATTATAACTATAAATAATAATCGTTATAAATTGAAAACTCCGCTTTTCAATTCCCCCACTATACATAGCCAGGACGTAGTGCTTCATTATGACAAACCGCTAACCAATGATAAAATTCTTTAGAAAAATTCGACAAAACTTACTTATAGAAAACAAAACTGGAAAATACTTTAAATTTGCCTTTGGAAAAACTCTCATTGTTGTTATTGGCATTTTAATTCTCTTTATTCATGCTTGCGTTCCTTTAGAGAAACCAACAAATCCATATTTAAAGGCTAAAAATGGATTTATACAAGTAGAGGGCGGAAAAATTTGGTACGCAATAACTGGAGAAGGCGACAACACCCCATTGCTACATCTTCATGGAGGACCCGGTGGCACAAGTAGTTTTAACTTGTCAGAAATTGCCGATGAACAACCAGTAATAGTATTTGATCAATTAGGAAATGGACGGTCTGACCACCATAAAGATACTACGCTACTAAAAGTACAGAAGCTTGTTGAACAAGTAAGTGCTATTAAAACTTCATTGAAATTAAATGAATTTTATTTATCTGGAGGATCTTGGGGTACTGCCTTGGCTCTCGAATACTATAATAAATATCCTGAAGGGGTAAAAGGGCTTATATTTAATAGCCCCTATTTTAGCACAAAGATTTGGACTAATGATGCCGACATACTTATAGCTGCACTGCCTGATTCTATTCAATCTGCCATCCGAATTGCTGAAGCAGACAGCATTTTTAATACAGACTCATACGCCAATGCCATCAACGTATTTGCAAAAAAACATGGAATGAGAACTGCGTATAAACCACATCCATATGATACCCTAGAATACAAACGTGACTCATTTATATACAACTATATGTGGGGTCCGAGTGAGTTCACTTCAACTGGATCACTAAGAAATTATGACATTCATCAAACACTTAAAGACATCTCGGTGCCTGTATTATTTACTACTGGAGAATTTGATGAAGCTCGTCCACAGACTGTGAAGAAATTGAGTGATTTGGTGCCAAACTCTAAAATGGTAATAATTGATGGAGCCGGGCATTTTACCTCTAATGATAATCGACCAGCTTTGATACTTGCAATAAACCAATTTTTAAAGAGTCAAAAGAAATAGTAACTTAAATTGAAAAATAACGAAAGCACAACACCGTATAAAATTAATTGCTAGTACAAGCATACTTTCGAAAGTCCAGACGGGATTTCTTTGTTCGTGTTTTCTTTACTAAATTAGTCTGTTAAAACAACTGCCTACCGTCAGGCAGGCGCAACTAGTCTTATACAAAACGTTGTGCTTCATTATGACCCGCCCTGAATAAAGGCTACATAATTTTAAAAAATGAATTTTATCTCGACCAAATCTTTGACAACGTGAGTCATACAAAGAGAGCTGAAAAAAATGCAATTAATTTATACAACGAAATAAGATTACATTTATCTTTAGATTTTAAAACACCTAATATGGTATATAAATTATCAGCGTAAATTTAATTTTAACCTGTAGCCGTATTTCAGGACAAGACATTAACAACGACAGAAATTTATAAAATGAAAATATATATTGATTCAGGTTGCAACATTCTCTATTCTTCTTTTTACATAAAAGGACTTGAACAGTGTTTTGGAAGCAAAAACTTATATTTTAAAAACAAGCCTTTTTCTGACCTTAAATTCAACAAAAGGCAATGGAAGACCAACAATCAATTCTTTGCATTTATAATAATAGACGGTTCAGTTAATAGAAAAATAGTAATTGATTATGCAGATTCATCTAAGATTTTTTCAAAAGCATTAATTTGGTCAGATATATATTGTAAAATAAATATTGATCAAAATATACAATATAATACTCCCAAATTGGTAAGTATTGGACCAGGTTTTGGAATTAAAATATATTCGCCTGTAAAAACCTTCTTTTTAGCAATTACAAATTTTCTAAAATCTCGAAAGAGAATATGTAATGTCAAATATTTTTTTTTAAGTTATAGAGCTCAATTATATAGACCAAAAATAAATGATTATTATCCAAGTTATGAACAAGATAATTATATCTTCTTTGCTGGATCTTTATGGAAAAAAGAAATAAAAACGAATACTTATAGAGCAAAATTCATCAAAGCCTGCTTAACTAAAAACTTGAAATTTGAGGGAGGTTTTTCACCAAGAATAAAAAACGACATTCAAGGCTTTGAAAATTTAACAATGAAATCTAGAGAAACATCGGAGTCTTTTATGAGAAAGACAAAAAAATCCATTGTTGCATTTAATACACCAGCAGTCTTAGATTGTCACGGCTGGAAATTGGCTGAATTTTTATGCTTTGGAAAAGCTATAATATCAACTGAATTATCAAGAAAACTTCCTTCCAAATTGATAGACAAAAAACATATATTAATTACAAACGGAACTCAAAAAGATATGGAAGAGAAATTAGAAACTTTAATTAGTGATAAAAAATTGAGAAGTATACTTAAAGAAAACTCTCGAAAATATTTCGAACAAGAATTATCACCAAATAAAGTGATTGAAAAAATTAAAACTTTGCATAACAATCTATAACCGCAATTACGGGTGATTCGACTACGGGTGAATCACACGTAATTACTAAGTCAGTGCTACCGAAAATTAATTTATACTATCCGTAACTGCGGTTATACGAACCGTTGGCAAACATTGTGACCCGTCCTAAATAAAGGCTTCATAATTTTAAACATTATGTATAGAAATGAAAAAGTAATTACACGTTACAGCGAACCTTTTAAATTAAAAATTTTAGCCGAACTTACAACCGGAAAACACACAAATAGCGAACTTTGTAAACTTTACTCTATTGCACCTACAACTGTCAATGTGTGGATTAAAAAGTATAATCGTAAAGACTTAATGAACACCAGAGTAAAAGTGGAAACTAAAGACGAAACATCTAGAATTAAAGCACTTCAAAAAGAAATTGAACAGCTTAAAAAACTACTTCTTAAAAAGGATTTCGATGCTATGGTAGAAGAATCCTATCTAGAAGTAGCAGCAGAAAATTTAGACTACAAATCTGTGGTTGAACTAAAAAAAAGTTACGTATAAAGCCTCAATTAAAGCTTAAGAGAAATCCCTTCCTAGAGAAGGTTTGCGTAAACATACAAAATCACTAGATCAGGAGTTTGCCAAAGCCAAATTTAAAGTTGGTAGAGATGCTTTATTTAATATCCTTAGAAAACATAATATGCTAACGCTTAGAAAGAAAACTAGTGCTAGAACTAAGAACTCATATCATCGTTTTTATAAATATAATAGCATTATAAGAGACATAGAAGTTACAAGGCCTAATCAAGTTTGGTTGAGTGATATAACATACATTAGAACCGTAAAAGGTTTTTGTTACTTGGCTTTGATAACCGATATGCATTCCAGAAAAATAGTTGGATATGACTCTTGTGATAGCCTGGAACTAAAAGGATGCGTGAGAGCACTTATTAAGGCTATTTATCAAGCTAAAAACATTAAAACAGCTTATACATCATTCAGACAGAGGAATACAATATTGTAGCAATGTATACACACAAATATTGAAAAGAAAAAAGATAGATATTAGTATGACTGAAGAAAATCATTGTTACGAAAATACAATAGCAGAAAGAGTTAACGGAATTTTAAAAAATGAATTTTATCTCGACCAAACCTTTGACAACGTGAGTCACACAAAGAGAGCTGCAAAAAATGCAATTAATTTATACAACGAAATAAAATTACATTTATCTTTAGATTTTAAAACACCTAATATGGTGTATAAATTATCAGCGTAAATTTAATTTTAACCTGTAGCCGTATTTCAGGACAAGACAGCCATTAAGATAAAACCACGACATGAAAGAACAAATTTTTGACAAATCTTAAAAATAATTTGTATTATTGATAACATAATGGAGACTTGACTCCATTCAAAAAAAGAGGAGAAACCGAAAAGCCTTATGAGTAGGACAATTTAAAATTTATAAAAACAAAAAAATGGATGCACAAAAAGTCGACATGTTCATAATGTCAAACGGAAAATTCTTTGAAAGTCACCAAATTAATGTAATCAGAGACAGATTGATAGCAATTGATGACTCAAAATGGGCAATGTTATCTACTGCTCAATTCAACGATCCAACAACTACACTAATTGTTTCAATCTTAGCAGGTAGCTTGGGTATTGACCGGTTTATGATTGGAGACACAGGACTTGGAGTTGGTAAACTTTTAACTTGTGGCGGTATGGGAATTTGGACAATTATTGACTGGTTCATGATTCAAAAAGCTACAAGAGAAAAGAATTTGCAAAAAATCCAACAATTTTTGTAGTAATGACACTCGACAGGAACAAGCTGTATTCAATACTACTTATAGCATGTTTAGCAGGGTATATTTGGCTTTATTTTAGTACTACAATAAACATAACTGAAAATAAATCGTTTGAAGTTTGCATAATAAAGCATGTAACAAATATACCCTGTCCCTCCTGTGGCTCTTCTCGTTCGGTTATTTCATTGATAAAGGCCGATTTCATAGGAGCATTAAACTTTAACCCAATTGGTTACTTAATTGCAATCATTATGCTTATCGCTCCTCTATGGATTATAGCAGATACTATTAAAAGAACCAATACATTATTTGATTTTTATCTAAAAATAGAAACTTATTTAAAAAAACCAAAGATTGCAATTCCTTTGATATTGCTTGTAATTATCAACTGGATTTGGAATATAACTAAAGGACTTTGATGCATATAAAACAATTTAGTTACGAGCCAAGTGAACATGAAGCAGAGACTGCCTCAAGTAGTTATTTGATGTCATTAATAGCTATTATTGTTGGTCTTCCATTGCCAATAGTAAATCTGATTGCCACGCTGATTTTTTATTTAGGCAATAGAAAATCTACACATTTTGTTCGCTGGCATTGTACACAAGCGCTACTATCTCAGCTATCCATGCTTTTCATAAATAGCTATGGATTTTGGTGGACAATTTCAATAATCTTTAATGAAGAAACAATTACGAGTAATTATATTGCTTATATAATAGCTGGAATAATTTTCAACTTAACTGAATTTATAGCAACCATTTATACAGCTATTCAGACAAGGAAAGGAATTCATGTTGAGTGGTGGTTTTATGGAACATTGACAAACATTATTTGCAAATCAAGACCATGAAAAAAATTATTATTCAAGGAGCAATAACAATTCTTCTGTTTTTCGGGATATGGTTCGCTCTAACACAGATAGACTTGGTAAATGTTTTTAAAGTTCAAAAGATAACTAACAAGACAGAACAGAAATTAGGTGATTTTATTTGGGAAACATTTAAAACGACAGAAAAAGAAAATAAAAACATTCATGTTGTAAACTCAATAGAAAGTATCGTAACTCAAATTTGTAAGTCAAATAAAATTGACAGAGAGACAATAAAAATTCATGTGCTTAACAAAGATGAAATTAATGCTTTTGCACTACCCAACGGACATTTAATAGTTTATAGTGGGCTAATTCTAAATTCAGACAATCAAGATGAGTTGATTGGAGTTATTTGCCACGAAATTGCACACATTGAACTAAATCATGTAATGAAAACGTTAGTCAAAGAAATTGGACTCTCGGTCTTAATTTCAATGACAACTGGAAATGGCGGAGGAGAAATTATAAAAGAAACGGCCAAAGTACTTTCTTCATCTGCATTTGACAGAAGTTTAGAAAAAGAAGCCGACATACAAGCAGTTGATTATTTAGTAAGTGCAAAGGTAAATCCAGAGTCCTTTGCTAATTTTCTCTACAAGCTATCAAACAAGGAGCACTTCGCCACAGAATACTTAACATGGTTTGGCACTCATCCTGACTCAAAAGAAAGAGCAGAATATATTATTGAGTATAGCAAAAACAAACTGACAAATTACGAATCAATTCTATCCAATGAAACTTGGAAAAAATTGAAATTAGAATTGAGCCAATAAAAGTAATACCAGCTGCCAACAATGTATATAAAAAATAGGCGAAAGAGTAGTAAATTTAGGAATTTTGGCTCGGGTCAAACTTTTTGCTTACCTTAAATTTTTCTCTTCGAAATAGCCTACTTTTCAAATACTAACCATTGCTAATAATTATGAAAAATTAAATAATTTAGAAGAAAAGCTACTGAAAATCCAAGACCTTTATATAGATGGGGATCTTTCTAAAGAGGAGTATCAAAAAGCAAAAATCTGTTACCAAAATCTAATAAATGAACTTAGAGAAAAGGAAAAGCATTTGGAGAAAAAAGAAGAGTTTTTTCAATTGTATAAAAATGGATTAAAAGGAATTTAAAGTATTTAAAATAAATATATTAGTAGTAATATTAACCCAATACTTTTAAAAGTTACTAAAGTTAACAAGGGGTGCAAAGGGAATAAAAAAAGGGACAAATCAAAAAAAAATGATTTGTCCCGTTTGGTACTGAAGGCGGGACTTGAACCCGCACGGCCATTACTGACCACTGGATTTTAAGTCCAGCGTGTCTACCAATTCCACCACTTCAGCATTGGAATGATTTTAGAATAGAGCGAAAGACGGGATTTGAACCCGCGACCCCCACCTTGGCAAGGTGATGCTCTACCCCTGAGCTACTTTCGCAGTCACTATTTTAATGAACTTCAACTCTTAAACTGACAAACAATCTTATCTAATTCTTAGAGCGCTGCAAATATAATCAGTTTTGTTTATCTGGCAAATACTTTTTGCTTTTTTTAATCACTTTTTTTGTAAGTTTTAAAGTATCTTTTTTTTTATAAATTAGATATTTTATCTAAACAAATATCGAAAAATTGCGAACTATAAATTTGATTTTAAAAAATCATAGAATTGAATATTAATAATAATGAGCCTGATTAAAGACAGAGCTCATTATTATTAATAGATAAGATTATTTGAAGTTTAAAAAAGAATTTTTTTCTAAGTTACCCAAAAATTATTTTGCTGCAGTATATCGTTTTGCAACCTCGTTCCAATTAATTACATTGAAAAAAGCATTAATATAATCGGGTCTTCTATTTTGGTAATTAAGGTAGTATGCATGTTCCCAAACATCTAATCCTAAAATTGGAGTCCCTCCGCAAGTTACACCAGACATTAAGGGATTGTCTTGATTTGGAGTAGAACACACTTCTACTTTGCCTCCTTTATGAACACATAACCAGGCCCAACCAGAACCAAATTGCGTAGCTGCAGCGTTAGAAAAAGTATCTTTAAAAGCTTCTACAGATCCAAATTCAGCCTCTATAGCACTCAATAAATCTCCTGATAATTCTCCTTTATCATTAGGGTTCATAACAGACCAAAATAATGAGTGATTGTAAAATCCACCACCATTATTTCTAACACCGCCATTGCTCATGTCTAAATTAGTAAGAATATCTTCAATAGATTTCCCTTCTAAATCTGAACCTGCAATTGCTCCGTTTAATTTTGTTGTATACCCATTATGATGTTTAGAATGGTGAATTTCCATTGTTCTCGCATCAATATTTGGTTCTAACGCATCATAAGCGTATCCTAATTCTGGTAATTGAAAAGCCATTTTTTATGTTTTTTAGTATTAATATTAATTTAAAGTGCTGTAAAATTAATCATAAAAACATGGTTTTACAAGAAGTTTACGTTTTGATAATTTATTGTAGTATCAATAAGATTTATTCTCCATATTTTTTCATGAATTCTTCTAATTCACAAACCATTTTTTTGCTCCCACAAATAAAGGGAACTCTTTGGTGTAGTTCAGTAGGTTTAACATCCATAGTTCTTATGTAGCCATCAGAAGATTTTCCATTTGCTTGTTCTGCAATAAAGGCCATTGGATTGCATTCATACAGCAAACGTAATTTTCCATTCGGATTTCGAGAACCTTTAGGATACATATAGATTCCTCCTTTTATCATATTTCTATGAAAATCAGATACTAAAGAGCCAATATATCTACTAGTGTAAGGTCTGTCTCCTTCTTCTTCCTGACAATATTTTATGTATTTTTTTATTCCCAGAGGAAAATCTAAATAATTTCCTTCATTTACAGAATAAATGCTACCATTTTCTGGAAACTTCATGTTCGGGTGAGATAAATAAAAGGTCCCTATTGCAGGGTTTAACGTAAAGCCGTTCACACCGTCACCAGTTGTATAAACAATCATTGTAGAGGTTCCATAAACCACATAGCCAGCAGCAATTTGGGCACTACCTTTTTGTAGAAAATCTTCTAATTGAACAGGTGTTCCAATAGGGGTTACCCTTCGGTAAATAGAAAAGATAGTTCCTACAGAAACGTTAACATCTATATTAGAAGAGCCATCTAAAGGATCAATTAATACTACATATTTGTTTTGATGATTTTCATCAATACTGTTAATACTTATAAATCGATCTTCTTCTTCGCTCGCGATACCACAAACAATATTTCTACGTGTTAAAGTTTGAATAAATTTGTCATTTGCATAAATATCTAATTTTTGTTGATCTTCCCCTTGAATATTTGTTTCTCCGTAAGCTCCAATAATATCAACTAAGCCAGCTTTATTCACCTCGTGATTTACAACTTTAGCCGCCAATCTTATTGAGTTTAAGAGACTCGATAATTCACCCGAACTATATTTAAAAGCATGTTGATTTTCAATAATAAATTCACCTAAAGTTAATTTTCTTCCCGTCATTTTATTTGATCGTATTAAAGACACACAAATATCCAAACTTTTTTTGAGTTACTACAACGATTTCGTAATTATATTTTATATAAAATTTTAAACAAAAGACAAATACCTGTATAAAATATTTAAATATTTTTGGTCGAAATCTAAAAAACTATCTTTGATAAAAATTTTAAACAAATGGATTTTATTATAAGACGAGCACAGGTAAAAGACATGCAATCAGTGTTGGATCTAATCACAGAATTAGCAGTTTTTGAAAAAGAACCAGATGCTGTAGATATTAGAGTAGAAGATTTGGTAAAAGATGGTTTTTCTGAAAACCCAAAGTTTAAAATTTTTGTTGCAGAACAAGAGCGCAAAATTATTGGTATTGCCCTGTTTTATGAGCGGTTTTCTACCTGGAAAGGAAGAACAATTCATTTAGAAGATTTAATAGTTACTAAAAATAAGCAAAAAATTGGTGCAGGAAAGGCATTGTATACTGCTGTTTTAAAATATGCTTATGACCATGATTACAAAAGGGTTGCCTGGGAGGTAATAGATTGGAATAGCAATGCAATAGACTTTTATAAAAGTACTGGGGCCACTTATTTAAATGACTGGTCTGTGGTACAAATGAACAAAAAAAACTTAGCGAAATTTATTCAAAATAGTTAAAATGAAGATTTTTAAATTTGGTGGTGCTTCAGTGAAAGATTCAGAAAGTATAAAAAATGTAACTCGAATTTTACAAAGTGAAGGAACGGAAAACACATTGGTTGTAATCTCTGCAATGGGTAAAATGACAAATGCATTCGAGGAAGTTATAGACGCTTACTATGATAAGAAAGATGAATTATCTCAAAAACTAAGCATTATTGAAGTCTTTCATAAAAATATTATAAATGATATATTCGATAAAGAAGATAGCGTATATAAAGAAATTGATATCCTTTTAGGAGAGTTAAGTTGGTTTTTAGCAAGAAATACTTCGCAAAGATATAATTACGTCTACGATCAAATTATTTGCTTTGGAGAATTGTTATCAACAAAAATAGTAAGTGCTTATTTATTAAAAATAGGAATTCTTAATACTTGGTTTGATGTTCGAAATTATATAAAAACAGACAGTAATTACAGAGATGCAAAAGTAGATTGGGAATCAACAAAAGAGATTATTAGCAATAAATTAGATGCTTCTAAATTAAATATTACACAAGGGTTTATTGCAGCAAACGACACGGAGAATACAACTACTTTGGGTAGAGAAGGTTCTGATTATACCGCTGGTATTTTTGCATATTGTTTAAATGCAGAAAGTGTTACCATTTGGAAAGATGTTCCTGGTGTTTTAAATGCAGATCCACGAGTGTTTACAGAGACAACTTTGTTAGCGCAAATTTCTTATGAAGAAGCTATAGAAATGGCGTTTTATGGTGCTTCAGTAATTCATCCAAAAACACTACAACCATTAGAAAGGAAAGAAATTCCGTTATTAGTGCGTTCTTTTATAAACCTTAAAGAAACCGGAACAAGAGTATCTAAAGGAACAAGATTAGTGCCTTATATACCTTGTTTTATTGTAAAGAAAAATCAGGTTTTAGTTTCTATATCTGCATTAGATTTTTCTTTTATGGTAGAAAATAATATCAGTTATATTTTTCAGAAATTACATGAGTATCAGTTAAAAGTAAATCTAATTCAGAATTCTGCCATTAGTTTTTCTGTTTGTATTGACAATAAATTTAATAAGTTTGATGCCTTTTATGATGAGTTAAAAAGTCAATTTAAAATAGACGTTCAGAAAGGGGTAGATCTATATACGATTCGTCATTTTGATGAAAAAGCTATTTTAGATATTGAAGCAAAAGGAGAATCTCTTCTAACACAAGTAAACAAAGAAACTTCACAAATTGTCGTGAATCCAAATTAAAAAAAAAACAGTTTCAATTTTTTTAGTAAGTTTGTATTTAGCTTTAATTATAACTTATGGCATTAGTAACATCTAAAGAGATTGCTCAAGTAATTGGTTTGCATAAGTTTAGGTTTTTAGGAATTTTTATTGGATGGATTTTGTTAAAAATACTTCGTATTTCTGCGATCAACAGAATTTATGAGAATAATAAAAATAAGTCGAATTTAGATTTTTTAAACGGTATTTTAGATGACTGTAATATCAAATTTGAAATTCCAGAAGAAGATTTAAAAAGAATTCCAACAGAGGGTCCTTTTATTACAATTTCGAATCACCCTTTAGGCGGAATCGATGGTGTTCTATTATTGAAACTTCTTATTGAAAAAAGAACAGATTATAAAATTATTGCTAATTTTTTATTGCATCGAGTCGATCCTTTAAAACCCTATGTAATGCCAGTTAATCCTTTCGAAAATAGAAAAGATGCAAAATCTAGTGTTTCAGGAATCAAAAGTGCACTATTACATTTAAAAGAGGGTAAACCTTTGGGTATTTTTCCTGCAGGGGAAGTTTCTACTTATAAAGATGGAAAATTAAATGTGGATAAGCCTTGGGAAAAAGGTGCTGTAAAATTGATTAAAAAAGCAAACGTTCCAATTATACCTATTTATTTTCATGCAAAAAATAGCTGGCTTTTTTATTTTTTATCAAAAATTTCGGATACTCTAAGAACTGCAAAACTGCCTTCAGAAGTAATTTCACAAAAAGGGAAGGTAATCAGAGTAAGAATTGGAAAACCAATTTCTGTTAAAGATCAAGATGCTTTCAGAGAAATTCCTGCTTTTTATGAATTTATTAGAAAGAAAACCTATATGTTGGCAAACCCTTTTGAGAAAGCTCATAAAATACTTTCTCCTAAAAATATCAAAATAAAAAAACCAGTAAAAAAAATTACTGCACAAAAAAATACAGCATTATTTATAAAGGAAGTTGAAGCTTTAAGAAAGGTAGATGGCAGATTGTTGGAAAGTAAAAACTACGAAGTTTTTTTTGCAAATGCAAAAGAAATTCCTCATTTGTTATATGAAATCGGCAGATTACGTGAAATTACTTTTAGAGATGTTGGAGAAGGTACTAACAAATCGATTGACCTAGATAAATATGACACCTATTATTATCATATGTTTTTATGGGATAGTACCGAAAAATGCCTAGTTGGAGCCTATAGGATGGGGCTTGGTGGAGAAATTTTTAAGAATTACGGGATCAATGGTTTTTATATCCATACTCTTTTTAGAATAGAACCTGAATTGCACCAAATGATGGAGAATACTATAGAAATGGGACGTGCCTTTATTATTAAAGAATACCAACAAAAACCAATGCCCCTGTTTTTATTATGGAAAGGGATTGTACATGTAACATTGCGCTATCCAAAATATAAGTATCTAATGGGAGGTGTTTCTATCAGTAATAAGTTTTCAGAATTCTCAAAATCGTTAATGATTGAGTTTATGAAGTCTCATTATTATGACCCCTATATTGCACAATATATTCATCCAAAGAAAGAATATAAGGTAAAATTAAAAGATGGAGATAAAGATTTTGTTTTTGACGCCACCAAAGCAGATTTGCAAAAATTTGATAAAATTATTGATGAAATTGAGCCCGGAGTTCTTCGGATTCCGGTTTTGATAAAAAAGTACGTAAAGCAAAATGCTCGTTTAGTAGCATTTAATGTAGATCCTAAATTTAACAATGCTGTAGATGGATTAATGTATATTAAGGTCTCAGATATACCAGAGAGTACCGTAAAACCAGTTATGGAAGAATTTCAAGCAGAGCTAGAGCTTAAAACGACTGAGCTACAGAGTATATAAAAATATTTTTTTGAATTTAATGTCAGGTCACAAGGAGTTTCTGATAAGTGAAATAGATGAAATTAATTTTTTTAACTGACAATAATGCAGATATTTTACTTGGTATAGTTTTCGCTTCTTATAAGTTATTAAAACTACAAGAATGAAAACTTTTTTTAAAATAGTATTATTAGCTTTAGCAGTATCAGTTTTATCAAATACTTTACCTGGAATTTCAGTAGAAGATTATGTGTCTTCAATTATTGTTGCTGTGGTAATATCGCTTCTGAATATATTTGTTCGTCCGCTTTTAATTTTTTTTACTTTGCCAGCAACCATTATCACTTTAGGGTTATTTCTTTTCGTTATTAATGCATGCATTATTTTATTAGCAGATCAACTAGTTGACGGTTTCGAAGTTACAGGGTTCTTCACAGCGTTATTATTCAGTATTTTATTGTCTGTTTTTAGGTCTGCATTATTTTCATTGTTAAAATGAAGATTCTAAATAAAGAAAAACTAAACAAAAATACTGAAATAGAAGTATTTAAGATTTGTACAAACAATTAAAATGATTAAGTTTGCACTCGATTTTTTAAAGAATAAGATAACAAGAAATGAATATTACAAAAGAAAACATAGACGCGTTAAACGCAGTTGTAAAAGTTGATATCGTTGCTGATGATTACCAAGCAAAAGTAACACAGCAATTAACTGATTATCGTAAAAAGGCAGATGTTCCTGGTTTTAGAAAAGGACATGTACCAATGGGAATGATAAAAAAGCAATATGGGAAGTCTATAATGATAGATGAGGTTAATAAGCTTTTACAAGAATCTTTAAATAAGTTTTTAGCTGAAGAAAAATTAGACATTTTAGGAAATCCTATTCCAAGAATGAAAGAAGATTTTGACTGGGCTGCTGAAACTTTTGAATTTGAATTTGAATTAGGTTTAGCTCCAAAATTTGATGTAGATTTAAAATCTAAAAAGAAAGTTACTCAATATAACATAGTTGCAACAGATAAATTAATTGACGAAGAAGTTAAAAATATTCAAAATCGATATGGTAAAGTAAGTCCTTTAGATGAAGCTACCGAACATTCTAACATAACAGGAACTTTTGTTGACGAAGAGAACAAAATTAACAAAAAATCTACTTTTTTAGTAACCGACCTTAAAGGAAAGAAAAACGAGAAGAAAATAATAGGAGCTAAGCTAGGTGATGTAATTGAGTTAGAAAGTAAGAAATTATTTAAAGACGATCATAAATTAGAACAGCACCTGGGTGTTTCTCATGATGTTAATCAAGATTTAGACATTACAGTTTCTTTTACTTTAGAAGAAATTACAGAAACAGAACCAGCAGAATTAGATAAAGAATTATTTGATAAATTATTTTCTGACGGAAGTGTAAACTCTGTAACTGAATTAAGAGTTAAGATTAAAGAAGATGCAGAAAAACAGTTTCAACAACAAGGAGATCAACAATTATTAAATGCAATAACTGAGCATTTAGTTGAAAACACAAAATTCGATTTGCCATCAGACTTTTTAAAGAAATGGTTAGCAACTGCTGGAGAAAAAGAATTATCTTCTGATGAAGCAACTACAGAATATGAGAAGTCTGAAAAAGGATTGCGTTATCAATTAATCGAAGGAAAGATTATGAAAGATAATGACATAAAATTAGATTATTCAGAATTGGTAGACTATGCAAAAGGATTTATTCGAACTCAAATGGCTCAATTTGGGAATATGAATCCTGAAGAAAAAGAATTAGACGATATTGCTGGCAGAATCCTACAAAATAAAGAAGAAGCTCAGAAGTTACAATCTCAATTAATCAGCCAAAAATTATTGACTTTTTACAAAGAGAATATGAATTTTAAATCAAAAGAGCTTTCTTATGAAGACTTCATTAAAGAAGTATATAAGTAATATCTAAGTATTCAGTTTTTTTTGAATTATTATTTAATTAAAGACGAAAACGAAATTTAAAAAATAAATAGCTTAAAACCTGAATTGTTAAATTCAGGTTTTTTTAGGAACTAACTGAAACATAATAGTAATAAATTGTTCTTATATTTACAATATTAAACTTAAAATAGAATCACGAAAATGGATTACGGAAAAGAGTTCGAAAAATACGCAACAAAACATCACGGTATAAATAGTACATATTTTGGTAAAATTACAAGTAGTTTAACGCCATATATTATGGAAGAACGTCAGATGAATATCACTCAAATGGATGTTTTTTCTCGTTTGATGATGGATAGAATTATTTTTTTAGGAACAGGTATTAATGACCAAGTGGCTAATATAATTCAAGCTCAACTACTGTTTTTAGAAAGTGTAGATTCTAATAAAGATATTTCAATATATATCAATTCTCCCGGTGGTGGGGTTTATGCTGGTTTAGGTATTTATGATACAATGCAATTTATCAAACCAGATGTAGCAACAATTTGTACTGGTATGGCGGCTTCAATGGGGGCAGTTTTAATGTGCGCAGGAGAAAAAGGAAAGCGCTCAGCTTTACCTCACTCTAGAGTTATGATACATCAACCTCTTGGAGGTGCTCAGGGGCAGGCTTCTGATATCGAAATCACAACAAGAGAAATTTTAAAATTGAAGGATGAATTATATGCAATTATTGCAAACCATTCAGGACAAACTATAGAAAAAGTTCATGCTGATTCTGATAGAGATTATTGGATGAAAGCAGACGAAGCAAAAGCTTACGGTATGATTGATGAAGTTTTAGTAAGAAAATAAATTCAGGGGATAATTGCCGAAAAGAATAAAGCGAATATAATGTCGAAAGAAGAAAACTTAGAATGTTCATTTTGTGGACGAAAAAAAGCAGAAACAGACCTTTTAATTGCAGGGATGGATGCTCATATTTGTGATAAATGTATTGAACAAGCGCATGGAATTGTAGAAGAGGAAGTTTCTGATTCAAAATCTGGCAGTTTATCAAAAGATTTAATGCTAAAAAAGCCTAGAGAAATTAAGGGTTTTCTAGATCAATATATTATTGGTCAAGATGAAACAAAAAGAGCAATGGCCGTTGCTGTTTACAATCATTATAAGCGATTGTTACAAGACAAAGATACAGAAGATGATATAGAGATTGAAAAGTCTAATATTGTTTTAGTTGGAGAAACAGGAACAGGTAAAACACTGGTTGCAAGAACTATTGCTAAAATGTTAAACGTACCATTTTCTATTGTGGATGCTACCGTGCTAACTCAAGCAGGTTATGTTGGAGAAGATGTAGAAAGCATTCTAAGTAGACTATTGCAAGCTGCGGATTATGATGTAGAAAAAGCAGAAAGAGGGATCGTTTTTATTGATGAAATAGATAAAATTGCAAGAAAAGGCGACAACCCTTCTATTACTAGAGATGTTTCAGGAGAAGGAGTTCAACAAGCCTTATTGAAATTATTAGAGGGTTCAGTTGTAAATGTTGCGCCAAAAGGTGGTAGAAAACATCCTGAGCAAAAATTCATTGAAGTAAATACAAAAGATATTTTATTTATTGCAGGTGGTGCTTTTTCTGGAATTGATAGAATTATAGGTAAACGTTTAAATAGACAAGCTGTAGGTTTTGGAGCATCTTTAGATGAAGATAAAATTGATGAAGAAAACCTGTTGCAATATATTACTCCTGTAGATTTAAAATCATTTGGTTTAATTCCTGAAATTATTGGTCGTCTACCAGTATTGAGTTATATGAACCCTCTAGATGCAAAAACATTGCGTGCGATTTTAACGGAACCTAAAAATGCAATTATTAAACAGTATGCAAAATTGTTTGTAATGGACGGCATTGAATTTACTATTGAAGAAAATGCATTAAATTATATTGTTGGAAAAGCAGTTGAATACAAATTAGGGGCAAGAGGTTTGCGCTCCTTATGTGAAGCTATTTTTACAGATGCAATGTTTGATTTGCCAAGTTCTGATGAAAAAGAATTTAATGTAACTAAAGAATATGCAGATGTAAAATTGACAAATACAACTTTAAAGAAGTTGAAGGCAGCCTCATAAAATTTAAAAATAAAATAGTAAAACCTCATTATTAAATTAGTGAGGTTTTTTTAATTTTTGAAGGTTTATAAATCAATAAAAAATGGAATCCTTATATTTGTTTTCACTTTCCAATTAATCAAACTAATGATATCAAGAAGTACCATAGACCGAGTTTTCGAATCTGCAAGAGTAGAGGAGGTTATTGGTGAATTTGTTCAGTTAAAAAAAGCAGGAAGTAATTTCAAAGGCTTAAGTCCTTTTACAGATGAAAAATCTCCTTCTTTTATGGTCTCTCCAGTAAAACAAATCTGGAAAGATTTTTCTACTGGAAAAGGTGGGAATTCAGTTTCATTTTTAATGGAACATGAGCATTATTCATATCCGGAAGCCTTAAGATGGTTAGCGAAAAAGTACAATATTGAAATTGAAGAAACCGAGCAGTCTTCTGAAGAAAAAGCTCAGATGAATGAAAGAGAAAGTATGTTTTTGGTTTCTAATTTTGCCAAAGATTATTTTCATGATTTAATGCTAAATTCTAATAAAGGGAAAGCAATTGGTTTATCATATTTTAAAGAACGTGGTTTTAGTGAAGAAACTATTAAAAAATTTGATTTAGGGTATTGTATTAATGAATGGGATCATTTCACAAAAGCAGCTTTGGGGAAAGGATATGACATCAAGTATCTTGCATCAACAGGGTTGACTATTGTAAAAGAAAACAAACAGTTTGATCGTTTTAAAGGACGTGTTATGTTTCCTATTCACTCTATGTCCGGTCGAATTTTAGGTTTTGGAGGTCGTATTTTAACTGCCGATAAAAAAGCTGCTAAATATTTAAATTCACCAGAAAGTGAGATTTATCACAAGAGTAAAATTCTTTACGGAATTTATCAAGCAAAAAAAGAAATAGCTAAACAAGACAATTGTTATTTGGTGGAAGGATATACAGATGTCATTTCTTTCAATCAATCTGGTATTGAAAATGTTGTTGCTTCTTCAGGTACAGCTTTATCTTCAGATCAAATAAGATTAATAAATAGGCTTACAAAAAACATAACAGTTTTATTTGACGGAGATGCCGCCGGAGTTAGAGCTTCTATTCGTGGAATAGATTTAATTTTAGAGCAAGGAATGAATGTAAAAGTTGTTCAGTTTCCTGATGGAGAAGATCCAGATAGTTTTGCAAAATCAAATTCTAATGCTCAGTTAAAAGAGTATTTAGATAATTCTGCACAAGATTTCATCAACTTTAAAGTATCACTTTTATTAAAAGACTCAAACAACGACCCTATAAAAAAAGCAGGTGTTATTAGAAATATTATTACGAGTATTTCTAAAATCCCAGATGCTATTCAACGTGAAGTATATGTGCAAGAGTGTGCAAGAATTATGGACATTTCTGAACGAGTTTTATTTAGTGAATTAGCCCAGTTATTAAAGAAAGATGTCAAAGAAAGAAGCAAGTTATTAAACCAAAAGCAAGACCCAAATCAACCACCAGCAGAATATTTTATAGCGCAAGAGCAAGCTCAAATGGGCTTGGTTAAAGGAGGGCAAGTTTTTACTCAAAAAATTGATCAATTATCTATACTCGAGAAAGAAATAATTAGAATTTTACTTTTGTTTGGAAATGAAGAAGTTGGATTTATAGAGGAAATTACAAATAAGGATGAAGATGGAAAAGAAATACTTTCAGTAAGAAAATACCAAAATTTAGTTTCTGCAGAAATTTATTTGCATTTACAAGAAGATGAAACTGAATTCACAAACCCTCTTTTTCAGGAAATTTATGCTGAAATGATTGATCAATTAAATCAAGCTGAAAAATTAGTTGTAGATCAATTTGTAAACCATAAAAACACAGAGATTTCAAACACTGTTACTTCAATCTTAATGGATGAGGAAAAACATCAACTAAGTAATTGGGGAAGTAAAAATATTGAAGTAAAATCAGCTAAGGAAGTACTGCCAAAAGCTGTTTCTGATGTTATTTTTAATTTGCGTAGAATTTTAATAGATAGACTGGTAAATGAATCTTTAGTTCAGGGAAAAGAATATTCAAACGAAGAAAAAGAAGTGGTAATGAATTATAATTCCTTAAGAATTCGACTTTCTGAAAAGCTTAAAAGAGTTGTTTAAAAATTAGACATAATTTCATTTTTTCTAAAAAAAGGATATTTTTTTGTATATTTAAAAAAAATATTAATTCTAGCCCCCCAAGTTATGAAAAAGACATTACAAGTATTAAGAATTATTTTATTATTTATCATACTACCATTTGAAATTTCTAAAGGAACAAAAAAAAGAGCCTATATGAATATCAAAAGGAAAATGATAGCTGCAAATATGTTATAATTCGATTATTTTAAGAAATGAATAGAAAGCACTGAGTCTGCTTTTTTATTATAGATATAATAAGACTTTTTCTTTAGTAATTTTTTAGAGTTATCATCTAAGACTTTAAGAAGCGACTTTTAGTTTTTATTTTAGACGAACTTATTTTAGTTTTTTAGGTATTTTACAAATAGGAATTGGTAACATTTTATGTTGATTGGTTTTATTTAGGCGTGTGTAAATTTTAAAGACTTCTTTTTCTCGTTCAACAAAATCATAAGATTTCTTGCCCAAATATTTCATACCCATTGCCCATTCTAATTCGTCATAAGAAGCTCCTATTTGATCTTCATCTGTTCTGCTATCTCCAAATAGTCCATCTGTTGGTTGAGCTTTTTGTATAGAATTTGGAACATTTAAAAAACGGGCTATTTCATATACTTCGGATTTCATCAAATCTGCAATAGGACTTAAATCGACACCTCCATCACCATATTTTGTGTAAAAACCAACGCCAAAGTCTTCAACTTTATTCCCCGTTCCTACAACCAAATAATCGTAAATACCTGCTAAATAATATAAACTCGTCATTCTAAGCCTTGCTCTTGTATTTGCTAAAGACAAATCTACTTTTTCAGAAGATTTGATTTTTGGGACAATATCTATAAAGTTTTCAAAAGTAGGTGTTAGATCAACTTTTACATCTGAAACATTTTTAAAACGTTCTTTTAATTGATTAATGTGTTCTCTTGCTCTTGTAACATGACTCTTTGCTTGGTGAATAGGCATCTCTACACATAAAGTTGGAAAGCCTGTTTTTGCACAGAGAGTAGAGGTTAGGGCTGAATCAATTCCTCCAGAAACCCCTACCACAAATCCTTTTACTTTTGCAATTTCTGCATATTCTTTTAACCATTTTATAATATGTTCTGTAACTTTTTGGGCTTGCATTGATAAACTATTTTAGTATTTTTATCGTTTTATATATCTAATCGCAAGATACAACGTTTATGAGATTTTTTATACTAGTTTTTTTTATTTTATCGACTCTTTTTTCGTGTAAATCTGATCATTTACAAACGATTGACACTTCTAATATTGATGTAACCTTTTCTATAAAAAGGTATGAAATTGATTTTTATAAAGCAACTAAAGAAAATCTACATGATTTAAAAAAGCAATACCCATATTTTTTCCCAAAAGCATTTACAGATAGTTTGGTTATAGCAAAAATTAATTCAAAAGATGAACAGAATTTATTAAAAGAAACACAAAAAATACACACAAATATTTTACAATTAGAAACAGAATTCACGTCATTATTTAAGCATGTTAAATATTTTAATCCAAAATTTAAATCCCCTACTATAATTACATTAATATCGAATATAGATTATAATAGTAGAGTCATATTTGCAGATAGTTTATTGCTTCTCTCTTTGGATGTTTATTTAGGGAAAGAGCATCCGTTTTACGCTGATTATCCTAAGTATATAAAAGAAAATAATACGAAAGAAAATATAATTGTTGATGCTGCCAAAGCGATAGTAAGCAAACAGTTAATTTTACCATCAAATAGAAGTTTCATAAGTAAGATGATACATGAAGGAATGAAATTGTATTTGTTAGATATGTACTTGCCTACTACTGCTAATAAGTTAAAAATAGGATACTCAGAAGAAAAGCTTCAATGGGCAATTGCAAATGAAGAAGATATTTGGAAGTATTTTATAGAAAGAAAATATCTTTTTTCAACAGATACAAAACTCAATAATAGATTTTTAGACAATGCTCCTTTTTCTAAGTTTTATTTAGAAGATGACACTCAATCTCCGGGAAGAATTGGGGTTTGGCTAGGATGGCAAATAGTCAAATCTTTCATGCAAAATAATGATGTATCTTTGCAAAAATTATTAACAATAGATTCAGAATTTTTATTCGAAAAATCAAAATACAAGCCCAAAAAAAATGTCAGTAAAACATAATTCAAAAATAATTTTCGAAGTTAGTTTAGATGAAAATAAAGTACCTGAAGAAATTTCTTGGACAGCAAAAGATGGAGGAATTAATAACGAAGTATCCAAAGCAATCATGATTTCTGTATGGGATCATAAGAAAAAAGATACATTACGAATGGATTTATGGACGAAAGATATGCCTATTGATGAAATGAAACAATTCTATCATCAGATATTGGTTTCTATGGCAGATACTTTTGAGCGTGCTACAGATGATCATAAGATGAGTGCTACAATGCGAGATTTTTGTGATTATTTCGCAGAAAAACTTGAATTAAAATAAATTTCTTACAGAAGCTAAAAGGTGTAATTTTTTAAATCCATACTTTTTATATAACCTTAATCTAAATTATAATTTTACTAAAAAAAGAGACCATATACAATGCGGTCTCTTTTACTATTTATAATGGTATGATAATTAGTTTAATTAATTTGGAGAAACAGCAGAAGGTTTAATTTCTACTCTCCTATTTAATTGTCTACCTCCGGCATTAAAGTTAGAGAATTTTGGTCTTGATTCTCCATAACCTTTTGATTCTATTTTTTTGCTATTTACACCTTTTTTAATCAAGTATTTTTTCACACTTAACGCTCTTCGGTTAGATAAATACAAATTGTACTTAGCACTATTTTTATCATCAGTATGACCTTCAATAATGAATTTAATATTTGGAACATTTTTCATTAGGTTGATAATTTCGTCAATAGTAGAATATGAAACGGGATTAATTTTATCACTATTTGAATCAAAGTAAATATTAGAGGCTAGTGTTCCAATTTGTTGGTTGATATTATTTATGTTAATAGCTTTTGGTTTTGGGCAGCCTCTATATTCAATTCCACCAATTATGCTTGGGCATAGATCTTGAGTATCCATAATTCCATCTCCATCAGAATCTAATTTTATCGGACAGCCTCCATTAGAAATAGAACCATACTCTAGTGGACATTTATCTTTATAATCTGCTAGTTTATCTTTGTCAGAATCTACTGCTTTTCCGTTACCATAAACCATAACATCTTTTGGAGTTGTAGGTTCAATATCTAATTGGTCCATTACGCCATCCTTATCGGTGTCAATAATTTTAAAACTTGCAGTATTGTTTTTATCACTCCATGAACTCAAAACATCTTTCTTGCCCAATTTTACAGCTACTCCAATACTAGAAACAATATATGTTTCCCAATTTTGTTTATCAGAGATAGCAGCGTCTAAATTATCCTCATAATTAAAATATATTCCTGTTCTAAACTCAATATCAAAACGTTTGTTTATTTTTCGTTTTAAGCCAAATTGGCCAGATAAATAAATTGAATTTGCTGACTTAAAATCTGCACCTGAAATTTTTGCATAAGATCCATCTTCTAATTTATTATACAAAGAAGAATCATATAACTGATAGCCTAGACCCAAATAACCAGTTCCAATATATTTATTAGTTTTTGTTTCGTTTAAATTTATAAAATTCAAAATTAAATTTAACTCAGTTCCATAGGAAAATCCTTTAAACATTAAATTATCTCTATTAAGATTTACATCAACATATTTAAGATCATAACCCTTAAAAGATTTTTGGGCTCCACCAGAGATCTTAGAGAAGGTTGCTTTAAATTCAATTCCAAATAATGGATTGAACATTTTGTTTACATTTCCGTAAATTCCAAAGTTCCAGTAGTTATTGTCATCGCTAGTTCCAAAAGAACGCATATCTCCATGCATAATAAAATTACTTAAACCTCCACCAAAATACCAGCTGTTGCTTCCCTCTGAATTTTGGCTATTTTTAGTAGTAATCTCGTCTGCAGAAAATTGGCTAAACGAATTTGTTACAAATAGTACATTGATTAATAAAATTAAAGTAATTTTCATGATTTTTTTTTTAGGTTTCTCCCTCCTAAATTATAAAAAATTTAATTAAAAATCTTTTATTTTATTGATAATGTATTTGTAATCATTTGGATAACTAACAAAATCTTTATTTGAAACATCAATTATTAAGGTATTTAAGTTTTTTTCTGTGTCTATAAAATTTTTGTACCCAAGATGTATTTTCTTTAAATAAGTGGTTTGAATACTTTGTTCATATTCTCTTCCTCTTTTTTTAATGTTTTTTAATAGTTGTTCTGTGTTTTGGTATAAATAGATATATAAATCTGGTTTCGAAATTTCTTTGTACATGATATCAAACATTTTTCTGTACAAAAGATATTCTTCTTTTTGAAGTGTTACTTGCGCAAATATTAAAGATTTAAACATGTAATAATCTGAAACTATAAAGTTTTTGAATAAGTCAAATTGTGCCAAATCATCGCTTAATTGTTGGTGCCTATCTGCTAAGAAGCTCATTTCCAAAGGGAAGGCATATCGTTCTTTGTCTTTGTAAAATTTTGGTAAAAAAGGGTTATCTGCAAACCGTTCCAACACTATTTTGGCGTTAAATTCATCAGAAATCATTTTTGTTAAGGAGGTTTTTCCTGCGCCAATATTTCCTTCTATTGCGATGTAATTATATTTTTCAGAAAGTGGTATTGGTCTTTTTAGTTTTTCTTTTACAATAGATATTTCTGAAGAATCATCACATTTTTTTAAACAAACAAAAATTTGTTTTTTTTCAATTGGATGAAGAACTGTAGATGCTATTTCTTCTAAAGGAACCATTACAAATTTTCGTTGTAACATCTTTGGATGAGGAACTATCAATAGTTTAGAAAAGATAATTTCATCATCAAATAACAAGACATCTATATCTATATTTCTATTTTGATATCCTTTTTCAGAAGAACGAACTCTTCCTAATTTATTCTCAATATCTAATAAAGTTTTTATTAAAACTTCTGGTTGTTGGTATGTAGAAACTTTAATACAGAGGTTATAAAAGCTATTTCCCTTGAAACCCCATGATGGTGTTTTGTAGATAGAAGAAATTTTTTGAATTCCACCAATATTATCATCTATTAGATTGATTGCATTTTGTAAGTTATCAATTTTATTCCCTTGATTTGTTCCTAATGATAGATATGTAATTCGTTGTGTTCTCATATAATTTTTACAAAGAAAATAAAAAGCAATCTATAAATACCTCATAAACAAAAAAAATCGCCAAATTATTTTGGCGATTTTTTAATATTAATCTAAAAAGAATCTATTCTTCTTTTCTAGGTTCTCTAGGTTTTCTATCATCTCTTCTGTCACGTCCGCGATTATCTCTACTTCTGTTATCTCGTCCACCAGAACGTTTGTCATCTCTTGGTGGTCTTGCTACATAACCTTCTGGTTTTGGCAACAATGCTTTTCTAGAAACTTTTTCTTTGCGCGTTCTTGGGTCTAAACCAAAGTATTTTACATCTAAAATATCTCCCATTTTTACAACATCAGATACATTATCTGTGCGTTCCCACGCTAATTCACTTACATGTAATAAAACTTCATTTCCTGGAGCTTCTATGTATTCTACAACAGCACCAAAATCTAACATTTTGATTACTTTTACTTCATAAGCTTCTCCAACAGTTGGTTTGAAAAGCATAGACTCAATACGAGCAATCACTTGTTCAATTCCTGCAGGATCTGTTCCTAAAATTTCAATAATTCCTTCTTCAGTTACAGCGTCTTCAGTTATTACAATTGTAGTTCCTGTTTCTTTCTGTAATTCTTGAATATGTTTACCTCCTGGTCCAATAAACGCACCAATCATATCATTAGGAATACGTCTGTTAATCATTTTAGGAGCATGATCTTTAACTTCTACATTTGGAGCAGTAATCGTATCTGTTAATTTTTCTAGTATGTGTATACGACCTTCTCTTGCTTGTTTTAGTGCATTTACCAAAATTTCATAACCCAATCCTTTTACTTTAATATCCATTTGGCAGGCAGTGATTCCTTCAGAGGTTCCCGTAACTTTAAAGTCCATATCTCCTAAGTGATCTTCATCTCCTAAAATATCTGATAAAACTGCATAACGATCTCCGTCAGAAATTAATCCCATTGCAATTCCAGAAACTGGTCTTGTCATTTGAACTCCTGCATCCATTAATGCCATTGTACCTGCACAAACAGTTGCCATAGACGATGAACCGTTGGATTCTAAAACTTCAGACACGACTCTTACTGTGTAAGGACAATCGTCTGGAATCATTCCTTTTAGTCCACGTTGCGCCAAATTACCATGGCCAACTTCTCTACGAGAAGTTCCTCTTAAAGGTCTTGCTTCACCTGTACAAAAAGGAGGGAAGTTATAGTGTAAATAGAAATTTTCTTCACCTTCATAAGATGGCATATCTATTTTGTTTGCATCTCTTGATGTACCTAAAGTAACCGTTGCTAAAGCTTGTGTTTCTCCACGTGTAAAAATAGATGAACCGTGAACAGATGGTAAATAGTCTACTTCACACCAAATTGGTCTAATTTCATCTGTTTTACGACCGTCTAAACGAAGTCCTTCAGATAATGTTAATTCACGAATAGCAGTTTTTTGAGATTTGTTAAAATATTTTCCAACTAAATCTCCATACTCTGCTAATTCTTCTTCTGTAAATGAAGCTTTTAATTCATCCTTAACTTCAGAAAATGCAGCACTTCGTTCTGCTTTAGAAGTTCCTTTCTTAGCAATTGCATAACATTTATCGTAACAAAAGTCATTTATTTTGGCTGCTAATTCATTATCTTCTCTTTCTCCTTCGTATTCTCTAGTTTCTTTCTTCCCGAAAGCTTCAGCTAAACGAACTTGAGCAGCACACTGAACTTTAATTGCCTCATGTGCAAATTTAATTGCATCGGCCATTTCTTCTTCAGAAATCTCATCCATTTCTCCTTCAACCATCATTACTGAATCGGCTGAAGCTCCAATCATCATATCAATATCAGATTCTGCTAATTGTGCTCTATTTGGGTTGATTACAAATTCTCCGTTTACTCTTGCAACACGTGCTTCTGAAATAGGGCATTCAAAAGGGAAATCACTTAATTGTATTGCTGCAGAAGCTGCTAAACCTGCTAATGCATCTGGCATTACATCTTCGTCATGAGACATTAATTGAATCATTACTTGTACTTCTGAGTGATAATCTTTTGGAAATAATGGACGTAAAACTCGGTCAACAAGACGCATTGTTAGTACTTCACCATCACTTGGTCTTGCTTCTCTTTTGAAGAAACCTCCTGGGTATCTTCCTGCAGCAGCAAATTTTTCTCTATAATCTACTGTTAATGGTAAGAAATCTACGGGGCTTTGTTTGTAATTAGATACAACTGTACATAATAACATTGCTTTTCCCATTTGAACAACAACTGAACCGTGCGCTTGCTTTGCTAATTTACCGGTTTCTAATGAGATGGTTCTTCCATCTCCAAGGTCAATAACCTCTCTAAATACTTTTGGAATCATAAAATCTTAATTATAATTTTTAATTACTGTTTGTTGTTGTGTTGTTATTTGTTGTTGCAATGGAAATTCAAAAATAGGATTATTATTTTTGATTTTTTATATAGTTTCTGTTTGTTAGTCAGAATTAAATATTTTTTAAAATAAAAAAAGAGGCACATTTATAGAGCCTCTTTTTGTAAGAATTATTTTCTAATTCCTAATTCTTTGATGATTGCACGATATCTATTAATTTCTGTTTTCTTAAGATAGTCTAATAAACTTTTTCGTTTACCAACCAACATAACTAATGAACGTTCTGTGTTAAAATCTTTACGATTTTTCTTTAAATGTTCTGTTAAGTGATTAATTCTGTGAGTGAATAATGCAATTTGACCTTCTGAAGAACCAGTATCGTTTTTTCCTTTACCGTGTTTTTCGAAGATGCTTTCTTTTACTTCTTTGGTTAAATACATTCCAATATTATTTAAATGATTTTTATGTATATCAATGATGTTTTCATCGAAGCTGCAAATATATAATTATTTTTTTGAATAAAATCTTTACAAAAGGGGTTCTTTTAATAGTTTTGGTTGAAAAACAATAAAGTATGCACTTGCAGACTTTATTTTAAGCTCTTACAGGGATATTCTGTATTAAGTCTATATATAAATTAATTTGTTTTTTTAAATCTTTACGCTCATAAATAGCGTCTAAAAAACCATGTTCTAATACAAATTCAGATTTTTGAAAACCTTCAGGCAAGTCTTTCCCTGTTGTGTCTTTTACAACTCTTGGTCCTGCAAAAGCGATTAGTGCATTTGGTTCTGCAATATTAATATCACCTAACATTGCGTAAGATGCTGTAGTGCCTCCTGTTGTTGGATCTGTACACAGAGAAATATAGGGTATTTTAACTTCTGCTAATTGTGCTAGTTTTGAGGATGTTTTTACCAATTGCATTAATGAAAGAGAGGCTTCCATCATTCGTGCACCTCCAGATTTAGAAACCATTAAAAAAGGAAGCTTATTTTTTATTGAATAATCTATAGCTCTTGCTATTTTTTCTCCAACAACAGATCCCATAGAACCTCCAATAAAACTAAAATCCATTGCTGCAATTACGATCTCTTTACCCAAAGACAAACCAACAGCAGTTCTCACAGCGTCATTTAGTTTTGTTTTTTCTTGTGCCGCTTTTAACCTGTCTGGATATTTTTTTGTGTCTTCAAATTTTAAAGGATCTTTAGAAGTTAATTTTTCATTTAATTCTGTAAACTTGTTGTCATCAAAAAAGAGTTCGAAATATTCTTTACTTCCTATTCTTACATGGTAGCCATCCTCTGGACTTACATATAAATTTCTTTTTAATTCTTCAGTATCAATTATTTTTCCACTAGGAGTTTTGTACCACAAACCTTTTGGAGTATCTTTTTTATCTTCTGTTAAGGTTTGTATTCCTTTATCAGTTCTTTTAAACCAAGCCATATTAGATGTTGTATTTTGTTTGTTTTAAATTTATAATCAAAAATAGAATGTCAATTTAAAGTACAAATGTAAAAGTTTTTTCTTAAAAGTACCTTTTTTGATGCTTAAAGTAAAAAAAAAAGCACTTTGATAAAACCAAAGTGCTTTTTAAAAAAAATAGATGTATTATAAAGTTTCTATGTTATTTAAATCTGTAAAAGCTTGTTTTAAACGTTCTTTAAAAGTAGCCTCACCTTCACGTAACCATTTTCTTGGGTCATAGTGTTTCTTGTTAGGTTGTTCAGAACCATCAGGATTTCCAATTTGAGTTGCTAAGTATGCAGAATTTCCTTGCATGTAATCTCTAATTCCTTCAGTAAAGGCAAATTGTAAATCGGTATCAATGTTCATTTTAATAACACCATAGCCAATTGCTTCTCTAATTTCTTCAACCGAAGAACCAGACCCTCCATGAAAAACAAAATCAATATGATTTTCCGAAACACCATATTTTTTAGTAATAAACTCTTGAGAGTTTTTTAAGATTTTTGGAGTTAATTTTACGTTTCCAGGTTTATAAACCCCGTGAACATTTCCAAAAGCTGCTGCAATCGTAAATTGAGGTGAAACTTTTAATAATTCTTCGTAAGCGTAGGCAACTTCTTCTGGTTGTGTATATAATTTAGAAACATCTACATCTGAATTATCTACACCATCTTCTTCACCACCGGTAATTCCTAATTCAATTTCTAAAGTCATACCCATTTTACTCATTCTTGCCAAATAAGTTTTACAAATTTCAATATTTTCCTCTAAAGGCTCTTCAGATAAATCAATCATGTGAGAACTGTATAGAGATTTCCCTGTCTCTTCGAAGTGTTTTTCACTTGCGTCTAGTAATCCATCGATCCAAGGTAATAACTTTTTCGCTGCATGATCTGTGTGTAAAATTACTGGAACACCATAGGCAACTGATAATTCATGAATATGTTTTGCACCGGCAATTGCACCGGCAATAGCAGACTTTTCTCCTTCATTAGACAACCCTTTACCTGCATTAAATTGAGCTCCTCCATTTGAAAACTGAATGATTACTGGAGCATTTAAGTCTCTTGCAGTTTCTAAAACACCATTAATGGTATTAGAACCAATAACATTTACTGCTGGTAAAGCAAATCCTTTTTCTTTGGCAAGATTAAAAATATCTTGAACTTCTTTACCAGTTGCTACACCTGGTTTTATATTATGACTCATGTTTGTTTTTTTTAAGCGTTTAATTAGGTTTCAAAAGTACTAAAAATAGAGATTAAGCTATTCATAAAATAACGAAAACGTTATAGGTTTTTTCTATTTTAGAATGGGTAGTTAATTCCAATGTTATAAACAGCATTGGTAAAGTTATAATTTTTAAGCCATCTACTACCAGTTAGATAGGGTTCATATGTTTTAAAGCCAATATCAAAACGTAAAATTAAAAAACTAAAGTCAAACCTTGCTCCAAAACCTGAGCCGATAGCAATATCTTTTAGAGAAGATAAATTGTTAAACTTTGCATCTTGATCAACAAAACTTGAACCTGTAATGTCCCAAATATTACCAGCATCTATAAATAAAGCTCCTTTTAGTTTATTAAATACAGGGAATCTGTATTCTACACTTGAAAGAAGTTTTAGGCTTCCAACATTAAATTCTAATCCTGTATTTCTACTTCCAGGACCTAATTCATAGGTTTGCCACGCTCTAATGTCATTAGAACCTCCGGCAAAGTAACTTTTTGTGAAAGGAATGGCTGAATTATCATAAGGAATTATTGCTCCTAAAAAGGTTCTAAACCCAAAGACAGAATTTGCGCCCACATTCCAAAATTGTTTGTATTCGATATCTGTTTTAAAATATTGTGCTAATGGAATTTTTGCAAATGTTTTTTTACCATTTGAATTTACATTTTTTGAGATCAAACCTAAAATATTACCTGAATTGGCAATCCTTGCCTTAAAAAACGAAAAATTATTGTCATTAAATTTCTTTTGACTGTTATGTGTAAAAGAGTAGGCGAGAACAGGGATCAAGAAATCGGAGGTAATTATATTGTATCGATTTAGAATGTTTAATGTGGTATTGTATTCTTCTATATTAGTCCTTTTAAAATTACCATCAAGAGAAACCTTTCTCATGAAATTAATTGCTTCAGAAACTTGGTTTTCGATATTACCTGAAAGTGGAAAGTTTGGATTTGTAGTAATGTTGTTTGCAATATCATAAACTTTAGCAACATTATCTAGATTAGAAAATTCAGAACTATAAATATTAAAATAACTATTAATATTTAAGTTTTGAATATACTGTGTATTAAACACTTCTAATTGAATTGTCTTTTTCGGATTAAATTGCCACTTATAATCAGATAAGAAAGTAAATGCTTGTCTGTCTAGTCCTATATTTTTTTGAAAACTAGAACCAATTGAGAACAATGTTCTAGGAGACATTTTTTTTGGAACTAACTTACTAAGACCAAATGGCGCAATAAGTCTAGGTATTTCGAGAGAAGCGTCTGTTCCAATTTCCCAACCAGGGCCACTATTAGAAGTAAAATAAGAGCCCAAAAAAGAAATTTTTAATAATTCTGCACCTCTAAAAGCATTTCTGTCAGTTATCGAAAATTTAGCAGAAGAACCAATATTTCTAATATTAGAGTGGGTTATTTCAGTTTCTAATCCGAGTGTATACTTTTCTATAGGTGCTAAAAAAACATCCATTTTTAACTTGTTGTCAGTTCCAGGAATTGAACTAAATTTTATATTGGTAGATTTAAAATTTTTTAAAGACTTTAAGTGATTTCTTGTTAACTTTCTTAGCGTATCCTTATAAATTTCATTTGGTTTTAAAAAGATAGAATTTGATAAATATTTAGGATTGTATTTAATTTTTCCATGAGCTAAAAAATTAATTTCTTTATATTTGATAGTATCCAATAAAGGGTCTCCTTTTTTTGTAAAAGAGTAGTCTGTGATAACATTTACTTCAGATATTTTTTGAACTTTAAAAGGGGTATTAACATAACCCTCTTGTTTTTCTACAAGTCTATTTCCAGATATTAAAAAATCTACATTTGTTTTGTAGTCTGTTATTGAAGAGTCTAAATAAAAACCTAAAGCAGCTTCTGAAAATTGATAAATACCATTATTTTTAAATAGTTTTATGATTCTACTAGCTTCATTTCTAAATGTTTTATCATTGTATTGTTTACCTTGTTTGAGTAATGAAGAGCTTTCTGAATTCCTATAAATAGAATCTAGTACAGCAGATTCTATTTTGATATTTATGGTATCTAAAAGAGTTGGTTTTCCTCTATTTATATGATATTCTAAAGTTGCTTTTTTATTGTTAAACAAATTTATAACGGTATCTACTTTAGACTTAAAATACCCCTGAGTTTTGTAATAAGCTCTTAGGTTCTCTGCAGTTTTTTTAGCTTTTTTCTTATTTATAATTTCAGGTCCTTGGTAATTTAAAAACCAATTATTTAATTTAATAAAAGAGTTGGCATACCCAATACTTTGCTTCTCAGAAAAAACGTTTTTGATAAAATTATAAGATTGAGGATTTTTTTTCCTCCATTCAGATGGTGTTTTTGGTTTTTCAAGATTTCCAATATTATGAAAATACAAAGCAAGAGGTAGATTTAAAAACCTTGGATTGGGTTTTTGTAGAATGTATTTTTGGAGATCACTTCTTTTATTTTCAACATTATCAATGAAGATATAATTTCGCGTAAGCATGTGCTCATTTTCAGCAACATGTTTTGTAGAATTACATGAAATGAAAATGATGACTAATAAAAAAGAAAACGAAATTTTTTTCATTACTTTAGCCGAGCTATCAAAATCAAAAATAGTATTTTTAGCTGGCATATTTCTATTTACAATCAATTAATGAGTATCTCAAAAAATCAGTTTAAATTAATAACAAGTTTATCCCAAAAAAAGTATAGGCTTAAGCATAAATTATTCATAGCAGAAGGGGTAAAGGTAATTAAAGAGTTACTAAATTCATCATTTGAGGTTGAAACTCTTTTTTGTACGGATGCTTTTTATTCTGATTTTTCTAATCACAAAATAATCCGAATTTCAGAAAGTGATTTACAAAAAATTAGTAATTTAAAAACCCCCAATAATGTTTTAGGATTGTTTAAAATTCCAGATGAAAAATCGCTTCAAAAAAATGGAATTACAATTGCTTTAGATGCTGTAAATGATCCAGGGAATCTAGGAACAATTATTCGTTTATGTGACTGGTTTGGTGCTTCTCAATTGGTTTGTTCTAAAGATACTGTAGACTGTTACAACCAAAAAGTGGTTCAAGCAAGCATGGGTTCTTTGACGAGAGTTTCTGTTATTTATATGGATTTAGAAACCTATTTAAATGATTCAACGTTACCAACTTTTATTGCCGATATGGATGGCGAAAACGTTTATAAAACAGAACTTCCAAAAGAAGGGATTTTAATTATGGGAAATGAAGCAAATGGAGTCTCTAATGAAATTAAAACTTTGATAAATAATAAAATTTCAATCCCAAGATTTGGGGAAAACCAAGAAACTGAGAGTCTCAATGTTGCAACTGCAACCGCTATTTTACTCAGTGAGTTTATGAGAAATATTTCGTAAGCAGTTTTTAAACAGGAGTTGTTTAGCCAAACTTTATTCAAAAGCCAAAGTCAAAAATACACCACGAGTTCCCATGAAGTTTACCGGGGCAGTCCATTTACTTTCTGGGTCTTTGTCATATTTTAGCTCATTGTTTATCGCAAAAATTCCTCGAATAGATGGAGAAAATTTAAAGAAGTATAAATAAATATCTATTCCCAAACCAACTTCGTACATAAAATTATTTGTTTTCATTCTGAATTGTCCAGCGGAGTTGTCATCCTGATTCGCTTCATTGCTTGAAAAATTATAATTATATGAAACACCAGCCAATACATAAGGACGAATATTTTTATATCGATCTGTACTAAATTTAAACAATAAAGGAACATGTAAAAATGTAGAGCTAACCTCTCTAACACTGTCTCTTGAGAGCGGTAGATGATTAAAATAAATATTTTTAGTATTGGTCATCAAACCCGGCTCTATACGTAAATTTAAATTTTTGTGTAGTCGTAAATCTGCAATTATACCAACATTAAACCCGGAAGTTGGAGCTACTGTAATATTTGCATTTGGAACTGAAGTAATATCGTTTAAACTAATTTTAAAATCATTTTTATTTAAACCTAAGTAAAAACCATAGTGTATTTTTCTTTTATCAAAACTAGGTAGATATTCAACTCTTTCACTTTGGGCAAAAAAAGCAATAGAATTTAGAAGAAAAAAACAAAATATTATTATTTTATGAATCATTATTTACGTGCAGTATAAATTGTAGCAACTCCAAAAGTTACTGGTTTATGTTCTGTATGTTTAAACCCATTTTTTTCTAAAATATTGTTGAAAGCTGTTCCAAAAGGAAAAGAATTTGCCGATTCAGATAAATATGAATAAGCCACTTTATCTTTAGAAAATAGCTTGCCTACAATTGGTAAAAATAAATTAGTATATAATTTATAGCCCTGTGTAAAGGGAAATTTTGTTGGGTTAGAGGTTTCCAATATAACCAAGACTCCTGTTGGTTTTAAAACTCTCGCAATTTCTTTAATTCCTTTGTCTAAATTTGCGAAATTACGAACTCCAAAAGAGACAGTAATAGCATCAAAAGTATGATCACTAAAAGGCATTTCTTCAGAATCGCCAACAATCATTTCTATTTTATCAGACAAACTTGCCTTTGCTATTTTTTGTTTACCTATTTCTAACATTCCTTCAGAAATATCCAAACCAACAATTCTTTCTGGAGTTAGTTTAGACATCATTAAAGCTAAGTCTCCAGTTCCTGTAGCAATGTCTAAAATTTGTTTTGGATTATTTTTACCAACAATTTCTACTACTTTTTTACGCCATTTAATATCAATTCCAAGAGATATAATTCTGTTTAACCCATCATAATTTTTAGAAATAGTATCAAACATTTGAGCAACTTGCTCTTTCTTTCCAAGTTCTGAATCTTTATATGGTTTGATGATTTTTGACATATTTTTTATCCGTTAATTGCAATTACTTCATTAATCTGATTCGGTAACATTTCTTTTAATAAGTTTTCAATTCCGTTTTTTAATGTTGCTGTAGAGGATGGACACCCACTACAAGCACCTTGAAGAATGACCCTAACTATTTTGTGTTCATCATCATAAGAACGAAAAGCAATATTTCCACCATCACTGGCAACAGCAGGCTTGATATATTCATCTAAAATAGCTACAATTTCAGCAGAAATCCCTTCCAATTTAACCTTAGGTTCTTCAATGGTATTTTCTGAGGTTATTTTTTCCTCAGAAGGAAGTTCTCTTATAATTGTTTTTCCTGCAACTAGATATTCACGAATAAAAGTTCTTACTTCTGTAAAAACATCATTCCATTCTACCATATCATATTTTGTAACTGAAATATAATTATCAGAAATAAAGACCTCTTTTACAAAAGAAAAATTAAATATAGCCTGAGCTAAAGGTGACGATTTGCTGGCTTCATCAATGTTTTTGTACTCAACATCAGTTTGTGTTAAAGATTTATTGGTCCCAAATTTCATTACTGACGGATTTGGTGTAACTTCTGCATATACTTCAATTGCTTCTTTTGTAGAGACTTGTTCTTCATTTACAACACCACCACTGTCGTTTAAATAAGTTTCAATTTGTTCTTTAACTTCTTCTTGAACGTCTATCCATTCTAAAATATCAAAACGTTGAATAGCAATAAAATTTGCTGTAATAAATACTTTTTTCACAAAAGGTAAGTAGAATAATTGTTGTGCTAAAGGCGAATTCTTTGCTTCATCAATATTAGTATACTCATAACTTCCACCATTAATTAAAATTTGACTGGTATTAAACTTTATAATGGTATTGTTTGTCGTTTCTTGAATTGAAATTTTTAGGTCTTGCATTGTATTAAAAATTGAATTGCAAAATTAAGGCAAAAAAGGGAAACAGTATTGTTTTTAGGATGTTAAATAAAAATTCCGCTAGAAGATAAATTTTATCTGTTCATGCGGAATTTAAAAGGGGTATTTTAAAGTTACAGATTTAAAGTAATTGAAGCAGTAAAGATTCTGTTATCTATTTTCAAATCTGCTGGGTTCACATCAAAACCAGTGTAAAAATCATAAGAACTATTTTGATTGCTATTATTGTAAGAAAAATCTAATTTAAAACTACCAAAATTATAACCCGCTCCAAAAGAATGCCCCTTTAAATTGTTGACTTCTGTAGCTAATTTATTCGGGTTTTGTTCAAATTTATACCCTCCTCGAATACTAAATTGATCAATACGCCATTCAGACCCAATGTTATAAGAATGGGTATTTCTCAAGTTGTTTTGAAAAAACTGATTCTCTTTAGAGAAAACCCCGTTTGATAATTCTATATTTTTATAATTTTTATTGATATAATCAAAACTCAATAAACCGCTTTTACCAAAAATAAAAGCAGCACTTGCTGTTACTTTACTCGGTGTTTTTAATCTGTAAGCGATTAATTGCAGATCGTTAAACTCTGAAAAAGAAGCTTCGTTTTCCGGGAAAAAAGTGGTTTCTCCAATATCAATAGTACTGTCTTGATTGTAATTTGTGTCTTGTAAAATTTCTTGATATAAAGTAGGTGTTTGATAGGCTAAACCAAATCTAAAATTAGGATGTGCTTTGTAGATAAATCCTGCATTTGCAGAAAAACCTGTCCCAGTTGTAAAGTTTTCTTGATACAATTCTACGTCAAGTATATTTCCATTAACATCACTATTTAGTTCTGTTAATACTGATTGTTGAGTGAAATTTAAATCATATAAATTTAAAGCTACACCAATATATAGTTTTTTTAGATGAACAGCAGAAATAGCGAAGTTTAATTCGGTCAATTCTCCTCCATAATTAGTATTAAATAATTGACCATCTGTAAAATTATAAATCAATGCTGGTGTATTATTATCTCTTGGATTTGAGTCAAACCTAGTAACAGCTTCATTCCCTTCAGCCGAAAAATTATTTGTAAAATCTTTTGTAATTCTATAATTAAAACCAATGGCAAACTTATCCCATTCAGAATTATAAGTGTTTTCAAAGACCAATACGGCACCAGCATGAGAAAGATTTACAACCCCATTATTGTAGGTTAACGTTTTTCTATCATTAAAAGCTGCATCACCATAGGAGGCATCTATATTAGAGTTTCTAGAATTAAAAGTCCCAGAAAAAGAACTGCTATTAAAAACCGCTATCCCTGCTGGATTAACATTAATCGCAGATACATCTCCACCCAATGCTCCGAAAGCTCCACTCATTGCCGTATAACGCGCAGAGCCGTTGTTATCATTTTGTGAAAAAAGGATTCCTAAGTCTTGGTACCTTAAAGATTGAGAATAAGACGTAATTGTGGCCGCGAAAAAAATCGCTATTATTAAATTTTTTTGCATTCTTTTTGGATTTTAATTAATTTCTTCTTGTAGATGACGAACTTCGAGAGCTGCTTCTGTTTGTTGAACTTCTTGGAGAAGAACTTCTTGATGAGGAACTCATTGGTGAAGAACTTTTTGACGATGTGTTATAACTTATATTTCTAGTTGAGGAATTAATATTACTTTTTCTTGAGGATATATAAGAGCTTGTATTTCTTCTTGAAGAACTATTTTTAGATTCAGTGTTATTTCTGTTTGTAGAATTAGACCTTGAAGAAGAATTGGCTTTAGAAGATCTTCTTATAACAACTACTTCTCTATTTTTTTTAGTACTTGTTTTATCCTCTAGGTTAGCACTATTTCTTCTGCTTCCAGAACTTCTTCTTGTGGACGAACTTCTCGAATTTCGAGATGATGAAGAGCTTCTTCTGTTTGTATTAGAACTTCTCGAAGGTGAAGTACTTCTTATTCTTGAAGATGGAGAGGTTGTAGTGTTATTGTTTCTTCTTGAAGTTGTTGTAGATTTTCTTTTTGAGGAAGTGCTTTTGCTTTTTGCAATTCTGTTATTAGCGTTAATACTAGTGCTAACAGTTCTTCTTCCATAATTTCTATTTCTGTAGTAGCGATTATGATATCTGTTGTTGTAGTTTCTGAAAGAGTTTGCATACCCATAATAATAGGGTTGGTAATAATACGGACTATAAAACCCCATGTTCCAAGAATAATAATTCTGATATGGATTCCAATAAGGGTTATAATTCCAGGCATAGCCTTGATATCCCCAGTTTCTATACCCCCAAGTATCATAATATCCATTACCATAAAAATTAGTCCAATACGGATTGCTAATTAAATTAACATCTACAACCACATCATTATTACTATTTTGTCCCCAAGGTTGATTCGGATTGTAGTTTAATGTTTCATCAATAGTTTCATCGTCTATATAAATTGTATCTACAGAATTATAATCATCTACATTCGTAAAAACATCTTTGGTGTCTATTTCTTCTAAACTATTTAGTTTTTTTAAAAAATAATTAGTTTCATAATCGTCATATTGTTTTTCGTTAACGATTACTACTTTCTTGTTTTTACCAGTTTCTACTTCATCACCATAAATTCCGTCATTATTTGAGGTGTTTTGATAAACTCCACAAGAAACCAATATTGAATTAGTTATCAGTAATACGAATAGTGTATTTATATTTCTTTGTTTCATATTGGATATATTTAGGTGAATTCGTTTTATTAATTAAATTTTGCAAAAAACTCTTTAAATTATAGTAGTTTTGTACTGTTTATGTTCAATAAATTCTAATTATTAATAAAACTTACATTTTAAAGGTAACAATATTTGTGCCAAACTATTGATTATGAGTAAACATTTAACGAAAAGAGCTGACGATTATTCTAAATGGTATAATGAATTAGTAATAAAAGCTGATTTAGCTGAAAATTCAGCTGTTAGAGGTTGTATGGTGATCAAGCCATACGGTTATGCAATTTGGGAAAAAATGCAAGCAGAATTAGATAGAATGTTCAAAGAAACAGGCCATGAGAATGCTTATTTTCCACTTTTTGTTCCAAAAAGTTTGTTTGAAGCAGAAGAAAAAAATGCAGAAGGTTTTGCAAAAGAATGTGCTGTTGTTACACATTATCGCTTACAAAATGATCCGGACAATATTGGTAAATTAAGGGTAGATCCCGAAGCAAAATTAGAGGAGGAATTAGTTGTGAGACCAACATCGGAGGCAATTATTTGGAGTACTTATAAAGGTTGGATTCAATCTTACAGAGATTTACCACTGTTAATAAATCAGTGGGCAAATGTAGTTCGTTGGGAAATGCGTACCCGTCTTTTTTTAAGAACGGCAGAGTTTTTGTGGCAAGAAGGACATACAGCTCATGCAACAAAAAAAGAAGCTATTATCGAAGCGAAACAAATGCAAGATGTATATGCAGAGTTTGCAGAAAGTTTTATGGCTATGCCAGTAATTAAAGGAATTAAATCTGATAGCGAACGTTTTGCAGGTGCAGAAGACACATACACTATTGAGGCTTTGATGCAAGATGGAAAAGCTTTGCAAGCAGGAACAAGTCATTTTTTAGGACAAAATTTCGCCAAAGCTTTTGATGTAAAATTCACTTCCAAAGAAGGGAAACAAGAACATGTTTGGGCTACTTCGTGGGGTGTTTCTACTCGTTTAATTGGTGGTTTAATCATGACTCATTCAGATGATTTTGGTTTAGTATTACCTCCAAAATTAGCGCCAATTCAAGTTGTGATTGTCCCAATTTATAAAGGAGAACAACAACTAGAAGCTATTTCAGAAAAAGTAAATATTATTGTAACAGGATTGCGTGCAAAAGGAATATCTGTAAAGTTTGACAATAGAGATACCTTCAGACCAGGAGCAAAATTTGCAGAATATGAGTTGAAAGGAGTTCCGGTAAGAATAGCAATTGGAAATCGAGACCTAGAGAATGGCACGCTAGAAATTGCACGAAGAGACACGTTAAAAAAGCAAATAGTTTCTCAAGAAGATGCAGTTTCATTCATTGTGACTCTTTTAGAAGAAATCCAAGAGAATTTATATACAAAAGCTATTAATTATAGAAAAGAGCACACAACAGAAGTTGCTACCTTTGAAGAGTTTAAAAATACTATAACGAATAAAGGAGGTTTTGTTTCTGCTCATTGGGACGGTACAGAAGAGACAGAAGACAAGATAAAAGAATTAACAAAAGCAACAATAAGATGTATTCCTAATAATGCTTTAGAAGAGACAGGAAGCTGTGTTTTAACAGGAAAACCTTCGTTTAAAAGAGTGCTTTTTGCAAAGGCGTATTAATTAAAAAAAAAAAGATATTTTTTTTGATTAATTGTTGCAGAATTTAAAAAACCTTGTATATTTGCACCCGCAATTGAGGCATATTTAATTGTTATGGTCCGTTCGTCTAGGGGTTAGGACGCATGGTTTTCATCCATGTAACACGGGTTCGATTCCCGTACGGACTACAAAAGTTTTCATATAAAAACTAATACATTAAGAATTATGGCAAATCACAAGTCAGCAATAAAGAGAATCAGAAGTAACGAAGCTAAAAGGTTACGTAACAAATATCAGAATAAAACAACTCGTAATGCTGTTAGAGATTTACGATCTGTTGAAGATAAAAAAGATGCTGAAAGTAAATTAGGAAAAGTTATTTCTATGCTAGATAAATTAGCGAAGAATAATATCATTCATAAAAATAAAGCTGCCAATTTAAAATCTAAATTAACAAAGCACGTAGCTGCATTGTAAATTTATAATATTACATCATAAAAAAGCTCTGAATTTTAATTCAGAGCTTTTTTATTTTAAAACAATATTTATTATTTACCAAATAAATGCAACTCTGTAAATTCTTTATTAATAAGTAGAGATTGGGTCTTGCCTGGGGCAATATCATCTAAAGATATTTCTACATTATCTATTTGTACAGAGCAAATTGTAAAAGGTAAATTGTGTAATACAATATTAAATTCTTTGTATTCAGCATCAAAAACTCCTTCTTTATGCTGTTGTATAATAACTTCTTTCTTTTTTCCTGTTAATTTAAATGTACGCAAACTGTACCTTCCTTTCTTATAGTCATATCCATCATGCGCATCATCAAATAATTGCGATTTTTCCTTACCTTCTTTGTAATAAACATCTAAAGTAATCTTATCTATTTTTTTCTCACCAACATATTGTTGAATAGGATATTTTGGGATAATAGCACCTTCTTTTATAAAGAACGGCATGCTATCAATATCAGCATCTACCCACATTTCTCTCCCTCCTTCTACAACTTCATCTGTCCAAAAATTATACCATTTACCTCTTGGTATATACATTCTTCGTCCTTTGGCATTGGGTTCTAAAATAGGACAAACCAAAATTTTATCACCATAAACAAACTCATCACTTCTATAGTGAGTTCCGGTATCTTCTTGGTCGAATAAAACTAAGGATTTTAAAATTGGCGTTCCTTTTGTAATGTGGTTCCAAAATGCGGTATATAAGTAGGGTAATAATTGGTATCTTATTTCGATAAACTTACGCACGATGTCTGTTATTTCTTTACCAAAAACCCATGGTTCTTGGTCTCCATGATCTCCTGAAGAGTGAACTCGACAAAAAGCATGGAAAATTCCTAATTGAATCCAACGTGCAAATAATTCTCCTTGAGGTTGTTCTGCAAATCCACCAATATCACTCCCAGCGAAAGAAAAACCGGACATTGCCATTCTTTGTGCTTGGTTATTTGCAATCGATAAATGTTCCCATGTTGCTACATTATCTCCCATCCAAGTAGAAGTATAACGTTGTGTACCAGAATATGCTGCTCTAGTAATTACAAAAGGACGTTTTGGATATGCATATTTTTTTAACCCATGATAAGTTGCACGCGCCATTTGCATTCCATAAATATTGTGCGCCTTTCTGTGTGAACAAGGATTACCATCATAATCATGACGAACATCATTTGGGAATGACTTATTAGGAACATCCATAACAGCAGGTTCATTCATGTCATTCCAAACTCCTTTTACTCCTATTTCTTCAATTAATTCTTGAAATAAACCTTCCCACCAGGTTCTTACTTCTGGTTTTGTAAAGTCTGGGAAGTAACATTCTCCGGGCCATACTTTACCTTTCATATAAGGGCCATCCGCACGTTTACAAAAATAATCTTTATCTAAAGCTTCTTTAAACACAGGATATTTTATATCGATTTTAATTCCGGGATCAATTATAACTACAGTTTTAAAACCATCATCTTCTAACTCCTTCACCATTCTTTTTGGATCAGGGAAATATTCTTTATCCCAAGTAAAACAACGGAAACCATCCATATAATCGATATCTAAGTAGATTGCATCACAAGGTATCTTTAAATCTCTAAATTTTTTTGTAACTTCTTTTACATTACTTTCAGGATAATAACTCCATTTACATTGATGAAACCCTAATGCCCATAATGGAGGTAGGTGTTGAGGTTTACCTGTTAAATCAGTATAGTTTATAACGACGTCTTCCATTTTTGGGCCATAAATAAAGTAGTAGTTCATTTCACCACCCTGTGCCCAAAAACTTGTAATATTTCTTCTTTCATGAGCAAAGTCGAAATATGTTTTAAATGTATTGTCAAAGAAAATACCATAAGATTTATCATCCTGAATTGCAGTATAAAAAGGGATTGCTTTGTAAATAGGATCTGTATCTTTACCAAAAGCATAGGAATCCGTTACCCAGTTTTCAAAGCGTTTACCTTTAATGTTAACATCAACAGGTTTATCACCAAGGCCATAATAGCTTTCAGATTTTTGACAAATCTTACTCATTTTTACAATGTCTCCACCGTGTTCATAGCTTTCTTCCCAGTGAAAACCAATTTCATCTTGGTTAATAATTTTAAAATCTATCGCATCATATATACTAATTTGCAAACTTTTTTTCTCAACTTTACAAATAAGTTTAGAAGTTGTAATTATATAATGTATTTCGTCTTCTGTAACGTCCAAAAAATTATATCCCCTACTTGCGTATTTTGTAATTCCGTAAGAGAAATCATTTTCAAACTTACCAGTAGTAGTATATCTAAATCTAATAACACTATCTCTAACAACTGTTAGCTGTAAGACAACGTTGTTCTTTGTAGTGAAATATAATGTATCTATATCTTTTTTGTAGTTTACAATTTCGGACGGAAATAAATTACCTTTTTGTTCTAATTCTGTATTAACAATCATTGTTTAGGTTGTTTATTTTAACTTGTAAAAAATCGTAGAAAGTTCTTTTTGATTAGTATTAAATTTTTTTTCTACGACAATTTTTTAGTATAATTAACACTAAAATATTGCTTATTTATTTAAAAATAAGCAGAATGTAATTTCTTTTAGTGGTTACTGAAATTTTTCTTAAAGTGATAAAAATCTGTTATTTTTTTGCGAAGTATAAAAAAATAAAGGCTTTTTTTTATCATTATATTAGATAAAAAATGAGTTATTACTATTTGTACTTAAATACAATCATACCTAGCGGAGGTAAATTTAATTCGATAGAATTTTTCCGCCTATTCCATTCTATTGAGGTTGAAGATGTCACTTTGTTATCATAGTTTCCAGTTCCATTATATTGAGGTTTATCACTATTAAAAATGGGTACTAATATTCCTGATTTTGGCAAACCTATTCTGTATTTTTTCCTTGGAGTTTGAGTTAGATTTAGAATGACAACGATATTGTCTTTTTCTTTTACTCCTTTTCTGATATATGATATTACACTATTCTCATGATCTCCATGATCTATCCATTCAAACCCTTCTGCTGAAAATTGTTTTTGATGTAAAGCAGCTTCTTTTTTGTACATTGAATTTAAATCTTTGACTAAGTTTTGAATACCTTTATGGGTCTCGAAATTTAATAAAGTCCATTCTAAACTTCCATTGAAATCCCATTCACTTGTTTGTCCAAATTCGCCACCTTGAAATAGTAATTTTGCTCCAGGATGTGTATACATAAAGCTATAAAGTAGGCGTAAGTTCCCAAATTTTTGCCATTCATCACCAGGCATTTTGTCTACTAAAGCTTTTTTACCATATACAACTTCATCGTGAGATAGTGGTAGCATAAAGTTTTCTGTAAACGCATAATTTAAACTAAATGTTAGGTCATTTTGATGATGTTTTCTATAAACAGTTTCTTTCGCAAAATAATCTAAAGTATCGTGCATCCAACCCATCATCCATTTCATTCCAAAACCTAGTCCACCATCATAAATAGGTTTAGATACTTTAGGGAAAGATGTAGATTCTTCTGCAATTGTTTGCACATCAGGGAATGCTTCATAGACAGCAGCATTCATTTCTTTGATAAATTTTATTGCATCTAAGTTTTCGCGTCCCCCAAACTCATTAGGTTCCCATTGCCCTTCTTCTCTAGAATAGTCTAAGAATAGCATTGACGCGACAGCGTCAACCCTTATACCGTCAGCATGGTATTGGTCTAGCCAAAATAGAGCGTTGCTTATTAAGAATGCTTTTATTTCGTTCCTACCATAATTAAAAATTAAACTTTTCCAATCTTGGTGGTATCCTTTTCTTCTGTCTGGATGTTCGTAAAGATGCGATCCGTCAAAAAAGCCTAATCCATGGTCATCCGATGGAAAATGTGAAGGCACCCAATCTAGAATGACACCAATCCCTTTTTTATGAAATGCATCCACGAGGTATTTAAATTCTTCAGGGTAGCCAAAACGTGAAGTTGGTGCAAAGTAGCCAGTTAATTGGTAACCCCAACTTGGATCATAAGGATATTCCATTATAGGCATAAATTCTACATGTGTAAAATTCATATCTTCAACATAATCAACCAATTCCTTAGCTAATTCTTTGTAACTTAAAAAACGATTTTGATTAGTTTTTTTCTTCCAAGATCCCAAATGTACCTCATAAACAGAAAAAGGAGCATCTAATGCATTCTTTTTCTTTCTGTTTTTCATCCATTTTTTATCATTCCAAGCGAATTCATCTTCCCAAACTACAGAAGCAGTTTTCGGTGGATGCTCACACCGTCTTGCAAATGGGTCTGCCTTTTCAGTTTTTACATCATTAATACTACTTTGTATTTGATACTTATAAATACTCCCTTTTCCAACATTGGGTATAAAACCTTCCCAAATACCGCTTTCGTCCCAACGAACATTTAGCGCATTTGCATCTTCTTGCCAAAAATTAAAATCTCCAACTACAGCTACTCTTTTAGCGCCTGGTGCCCACACAGAAAAGTAGGTGCCATTTTCGCCTTCTAACGTAGTTATATGAGCACCAAATTTTTCATACAAACGATAGTGCTTTCCTGCTTTAAAAAGAGAGATATCAAAATCTGTAAAGCGGCTATATACTTTGGTTTTAGACATGTATTTTGTTTAGATAACAGTTCCTGTTGATATAATAGCTCCTTTTTTGATGACTACGATGCCATCTTTGATGGTGTAGTTTTTAGTTTCAGTATCCTTTAGGTGAGGACCTCCATTAATTTTAACATCATCACCAATTCTAACATTTTTATCAATGATACAATTATTAATATGGCACCTGTTACCAATGCCTAAAAGAATTACTATCTTATTGTTTTCTATATTATCTAAAGATTCATAATAATCATTACCCATCATATAGGTGTTTGTTAGTATTGAATCTTTTCCAATTCTAGCACGGATTCCTATCACACATCTTTCTATTTTCTGTGCCATTATTATACAGCCATCAGCAATTACAGCTTTATTAAGCATGGTGCCAGAAATCTTAGAGGTGGGTAAAATTCTAGCTCTTGTGTAAACTCGATTTTCAGCATATAAATTAAATTTTGGCACTTCATCCGTTAAACCTAAGTTGGCTTCGAAAAAAGAGTCTATGTTTCCGATATCTGTCCAGTAACCTTCATACGGGTAACTAACTGTTTTGTGATTTTGAATAGCTTGTGGTATAATTTCTTTTCCAAAATCAATAGTTTTCGGATTATTCATTAACTCTATTAGTAAGTCTCTATTAAAAATATAGATTCCCATAGAGGCTAAATAATTTCGATCTTCTTTCTTCATTTCATCACTGACATCAGAAGTCCAATCTGGTAATAAGCTTGCATCTGGTTTTTCAATAAAAGAGGTAATAGTATTCTGTGCGTCGGTTTTCAAAATCCCAAAAGAAGTGGCATCTTTTTTGTTTACAGGATAGGTAGCAATAGAGATAGCTGCATTACTTTCTTCATGCTTTTTTATCATGTCTTTAAAATCCATATTGTACAGTTGATCTCCAGAAAGAATAAGAGCATATTTAAAGTCATTTTGCAGGAAATGGTGCATACTTTGTCTAACGGCATCTGCGGTTCCTTGAAACCATTTGTCGCTTTGCATCGTTTGTTCTGCTGCTAAAACGTCTACAAAAGCTGCGCTAAAAAAACTAAAGTGATAGGTGTTTTTTATATGTTTATTTAAAGAAGCAGAATTGAACTGTGTTAATACATACATTCTTTTGATTCCCGAATTGATACAATTTGAAATTGGGATATCTACCAATCGATACTTTCCTGCAATAGGAACTGCGGGTTTCGATCTGTCTGCAGTAAGCGGGTATAGTCTAGAACCTTGTCCACCCCCCAATATAATAGAGAGTACGTTTTCATTAATCATAACTTATTGTTTTAAGGATTGGTATAAATTCACATATTCTTTGGCAGAATTATCCCAAGAATAATCGAATGTCATTATTTTTTTTGAATTTTTTTGAAACTTCTTTTTTTTACTATAAAATTCATTAGCTCTTGTAATTGCAGTCGTTACTTTTTCTACAGATACTCCTTCATGGCAAATGCCATAACCCTCGTTGCAGATGTCCACAACGGTGTCTTTTAATCCACCTATAGAATTTACAACAGGAACGGTTCCGTATCGTAATGCATAGAGTTGATTTAATCCACAAGGTTCAACTCGAGAAGGCATTATTAAAAAATCTGCACCTGCATAGAATATATGGGCTAGGGTTTCGTCATAACCGATAAAAGAATTGTAATTTTTATTGTGATTTAGTTTTTTTAATGCCTGTTCTGTTTCTGATTGTCCTGTTCCTAAAAGAAGTATAGAAATATTATTTTCTTGTAATGATTTTTCAAAAATCTCCGGAAACAAATCAGCACCCTTTTCACCAACCAATCTACCGATAAAACAGAATAAAGGTTTTTTTACATCGAGATTGAATTTAGCACATAGCCATTTTTTATTTTCTTTTTTACCTGAAATAACAGAGGTTTTTTTATAATTTTTAATTAGTTTATCGTCTGTTTCTGGGTTCCATATGTTCCAGTCAATTCCATTTAAGATCCCTTTACATTTTTTAGTTTCATGGGTTAGTAGCGCTTCTAAGCCGTTAGCTTCTTTTTGAAGTTCTTCCATATAACTAGGAGATACAGTTGTTACTCTCCAAGCGCATTTTATTGCTGCAGCTAAAGGGTTTATATTGCCATTCCAGTCTAATAAACCTATGTTTTTAAGCTCAAAACTAGGGAGTAAAGAAATCTTTTTATGAGAAAACCATCCTTGATATTGTGCATTGTGTATTGTTAAAACACTTGGGATATTTTTTAACTCATTATATTTAAAACATTGACTAGTCATAAAAGGGATTAACCCAGTATGATGGTCATGGATGTGAAGTAAGTCTGGTTTTTTTTCAGTAATTAAAACCCAATCTAAAAGGGCAATTTGAAATGCTAAAAAGCGTTCTGTATCAGCTTCTGTATAAATTTGTTTTTTGTAAAGTAATTCTGGAATGTCAATACAAATTAAGTCAAAACCAAGTGTGCTATTTTTTAATTTTAATACTCTAAAATTAAAATAGGAGTCTCCAAGTTTAAGGTTGCTTTTGTAAATTTCATCAAATGATTTTTTTTGACTAAACGGGGTGCTGTAAAAAGGCATTACTACTTTACTATTAATCCCTATTTTTTTTTGATAGTTTGGAAGCGCGCCCACTACATCTGCAAGTCCACCAACTTTAGCTACGGGGTAACATTCTGCGCTAATATGTAATATATTCATCAAGTTAATTTAAAATAAATATTGATTTAAATTTACAAAAAAAATGTACAATTAAAAAATCATTTAAAATTTTTTCAGAAACTATATTTACGAGTACAAAAGACGATTTTAAATTATTTTTTATGTTTTTTAATACGCTAATTTATGAGGATTTACTATTTTTTTTGTTTGTTGATTTCGTCCTGCAGTTGCCTTCTTAATTTTTGTTCTCTGACAAGAGCCTTTTTTAGATGAATTTCTAAAGCTTGTTCACTTTCAAATAAAACACGCTGGGCTTCTTTAGTAATTGCCATGCTTTTTTGAAATTTAAATATAAAATAAGCACTAGTTGTAATTAGTAAAATAATTATGAACCATAGCAGAAGGTTGTAGCTTGTTTTATTGAGCTGCATTCCCAAAAAGGTCATAGAGTTTCCTTTTTGTATCGCTTCTTTTAAGTTTAATTCAGTAAATACTAGTTGTTCCTTTGTTTTTTTTAAGGTGCTATTTTTATTGTTTAAAGTATATTCTATATCTAAAATGAGTCGTTTTGAATCTTTTATCGAGTCTAACACATTCAATTTTAGATTTAAATACTGCTCTTTAAGAATTACTTTATAGTTCTTGTAATTGGTAGATTTTTTATAAATCTTATCAAACTGATTATTTATACTATTTATTTCTTCTCCAAATTCTTGAGCATTAGCATTGTTGGCAGCATATAATAATAGTAGTAATAGTAAAACTCTCATTAGGTGTTGTTTTAGGGTGTAAATTTATAAAAAAAACCCAAACTTTTTGTTTGGGTTTTTAAAATATAAGCAAGTATTATTATTTATTTTATTTTCTCAACAACTGCCTTAAAAGCGTTTGGGTTGTTAACTGCTAAATCTGCTAAAACCTTTCGGTTTAATTCGATATTATTCGCTTTTACTTTCCCCATAAACTGAGAGTAAGACATTCCGTGTAAACGTGCTGCAGCGTTAATACGCACAATCCATAAAGAACGGAAGTTTCTCTTATTGTTTTTACGGTCTCTATATGCATAAAGCATACCTTTTTCAACCGCATTTTTTGCTACTGTATAAACGTTTTTTCTACGTCCGAAGTAACCTTTTGCTGCCTTCAAGATTTTTTTTCTTCTTTTTCTTGAGGCTACTGAATTTACTGATCTTGGCATAATTTCAATGTTTTTTG
>Ga0115008_10000105_pt1 | contig 49613 bp, 39 predicted proteins | sample FraStrMetagenome_FD_87164 | JGI IMG/M metagenome (GOLD analysis project Ga0115008, IMG submission 87164) | Marine eukaryotic phytoplankton communities from Arctic Ocean - Fram Strait ARC3M Metagenome | ecosystem: Environmental > Aquatic > Marine > Oceanic | place: Fram Strait | collected... | reverse complement strand
CCGCCACGACCTGCCGATCCGTAGAATGAAGAGTTCAACTTCCAAGTTGAGTTGATGTCCCAATCCCAGTTCAGTGTTGCGAGTGGTTTGTTGTAAAAGTTACGGCGCATAGAAAACTCTTCGTCATTCAGTGTACCACCGTTTGTATTCCAGCGACGGTTGATGTCACCACCTTCGCCTTTGTAGCCGTTGTCATTAGAGAAGTTCTGGTAATCACGAATGCTCACCCAAACATCACGTTGGTGGTGCCATTGACCTGCACCCAAGAAAGTGAAGTTCAAGCTGTGATCAGATCCTTTAGGTGCGTAACCTACAGAAGCGAAGTAGTTGTAACCTTCACCCTGAGTATTATTAATGTAACCGTTACCCATCCATCTGCTTAAAAGCAAAGATGTAGCCCAGCCTTTATCGTTTACACCTGTATTGTAAACAGCAGATGTCTTAAAATACCCATCGTTACCTAATGCCTGAGTCAAAGAACCGCCTTCTTTTTTCTCCGCTGCTTTAGTGAAAATACTGATGGTTCCACCAACAGAAGGAACAGCAAGTTTCGAGGCACCTAAACCACGCTGAATCTGGATACCAGAAGCAACATCTGTTAAACCTTGCCAGTTTGACCAGTACAGACGACCGTTCTCCATATCATTCACTGGCTGACCATTGATAAGAAATGAAGTGTTCGTTTGGTCGAAACCACGCAAAGAAATGCGTGAATCACCGTAACCACCACCCTGTTTTGTAGCGTAAACACCTGGAGTAGTATTCATAATTTCAGGGAACTCAAGGTTACCCACCTTAAGGGCAATGTCAGAAGGAGATATTGTTGAAACTGCAACTGGCGTTTCGCGAGCAACAGCAACATCAATTACTTCAGACACAACAGTAATCTCATCCAACATGTCGAACAAGGAATCCGCGGAAGCGGATGCGTCTTGTGCACTTAAAGCAAAGCTTGCCGAAAGCGCACCGATAATTAAAAATGCTTTTTTCATTTTGTTTGTAAAATGGTTATTCAGTACTAAAATTAAAAAATGTTAACATCCTTTTAACGATTCAATGTTAAGGAATGTTGAACTTTTATTAACCCGTTATAAACAATTAAGGCGCTGTACCACAGCGCCTTATTACAAGTGTTCGTGAAGGTTTTAGCTACTCCGCAGCAGCTAAAACGGCCTTAATCTTCGCCTCTACTTCTTCAGCGAGCTCCGGGTTATCGATGAACAACTGCTTTACTGTATCGCGCCCTTGACCCAGACGGGTATCTCCATAGCTAAACCAAGAACCGCTTTTAGTCAAAATATCGTGCTCAACACCTAAGTCGATCAATTCGCCCGCTTTTGAAATACCCTGTCCATACATAATATCGAACTCCGCTAAGCGAAATGGTGGTGCTACTTTATTCTTAACCACTTTCACACGAGTACGGTTACCCATTACACGATCGCCATCTTTGATTTGCGTAGAACGACGGATATCTAGTCTGACTGAACTGTAAAATTTAAGCGCATTACCGCCAGTGGTTGTTTCAGGATTTCCGAACATCACACCAATTTTTTCGCGCAACTGATTGATAAAGACTACACAGCAATTCGTTTTACTGATTGTACCTGTCAATTTTCGTAATGCCTGAGACATAAGGCGTGCATGCAGACCGACACGCGCATCACCCATTTCGCCCTCGATTTCAGCTTTCGGCGTTAAGGCTGCAACGGAATCAATGATTAAGATATCTATTGCACCTGAGCGAACTAGATTATCAGCAATCTCCAAAGCCTGCTCTCCATTATCGGGCTGAGAAACAATTAGATCATCGGTATTCACACCTAAACTCTCTGCATAAGTCCTATCAAAAGCGTGTTCAGCATCAATAAAAGCTGCAATTCCTCCTTTGCGCTGACATTCTGCAATGGCATGTAAAGTGAGGGTTGTTTTACCAGAACTCTCAGGTCCGTATATCTCTACCACACGACCCATGGGATAACCGCCCACGCCCAATGCAATGTCTAATGTCAATGAACCCGTAGGTATTGATTCAACTTCAATGACAGGCGCATCGCCCATTTTCATTACTGTTCCTTTACCGTAGGCTTTGTCCATACGGTCCATAGTTAGTTTGAGTGCCTTGAGTTTGGCGTCTTTGTCTGCGCTCATAATCTTAGAATGCTAAAAATATTAGAATTTATACAAATGTAGAACTTTGTTTTAAACGACAAAGCCCTTTCTAATAAATTACACGAAGAATTTGAATTTTTAGTAGAGTGCAAGGATTTGTTCCGTTGCTTCTTTGGTTTTTACCTTTTCTAATACTTGCTCAATAACACCTTCTTCATCGATTACATAAGTATGTCTGTAGATACCTTCATATTCCTTGCCCATGAACTTCTTCCATCCCCATGCTTCGAATGCAAGAATGATTGATTTTTCTTCATCGGCGATAAGATTATAATTCAACTCTTGCTTCGTCGAAAAATTGCTCTGAAGCCTTACTGAATCTGCGCTAACGCCAACTACTTCGAATCCTTTAGCCGCTAAATCTGCATAGTGATCTCTAAAATTACAAGCCTCGACTGTACACCCTGGTGTACTCGCTTTTGGATAGAAAAATAGGATTACCTTCTTCCCTTTAAACTGTGCAGAAGTAATGTGTTCACCGTGCTGATTTACGCCGCTCCACGCAGGTGCGGATTGTCCAATTTTTAATGCCATTGTTAATTCATTTTATTTCTCAACAACTCGAAGTTAGCTTTGTTTCATTCGATAGCGACCTTGTTAGCACTAAATAGTTTTGCACATGACCAAAGCAGAGAAAATCCAATTTACCCTCGACGTATTAGAGCAATTATATCCGGAAACCCCAGTTCCGCTTAATCATAAAGATCCATTTACATTGCTGGTAGCAGTAGTTCTTAGTGCGCAATGCACCGATGAGCGCGTAAATAAGATCACACCCAAGCTCTTCGAAGTAGCTGACAACCCTTACGATATGGCGAAATTGACTGTTGAGCAAATCGCGGAAATCATTCGACCTTGCGGTTTAGTCCCGATGAAAAGTAAAGGGATTCATGCATTCAGCAATACCATTGTTAATGAATACGACGGAAAAGTGCCTGCTAGTTTCGAAGCACTGGAAGCCATGCCAAGCGTTGGTCATAAAACCGCAAGTGTCGTTATGAGCCAAGCTTTTGGTGTTCCCGCCTTTCCTGTTGATACACATATACAACGTTTAATGCACCGCTGGGGCTTCTCTAACGGAAAATCCGTAGTACAAACAGAACGAGATGCCAAACGGCTTTTTCCAAAAGATTTATGGAATAAACTGCATTTGCAAATCATCTTTTATGGCAGAGAATACAGCCCAGCGCGAGGATGGGATTTAGAAAAAGATATTATTACGAGAACAGTCGGTAGAAAAAGTGAAATCCAACGTTGGTACAAGGATCAAGAATTGAAAGCGAAGAAAGGGAGTACTACCAAAAAAGCTCGTAGATAGTTCCTATTTTTGGCTATCAATAAAATGAAAATTCCTTTTTATGGGTCGTGCATTTGAATTTAGAAAAGAACGGAAGTTTAAACGTTGGGCAGGGATGGCAAAAACCTTCTCTCGCATCAGCAAGGACATCATCATGGCTGTTAAGGAGGGTGGTGACAATCCGGATTCAAACTACAGACTACGCATGCTCTTTCAGAATGCAAAAGCAGCGAACATGCCTAAGGACAATGTGGAGCGTGCGATCAAAAAAGCAATGTCGAAGGATCAATCGGACTATAAAACTATTGTTTACGAAGGGTATGGTCCGCACGGAATAGCGGTGCTCGTTGAGACGGCGACTGATAATAATACTAGAACGGTTGCAAATGTCCGTTCGTACTTCAACAAATGTGACGGTTCATTGGGAACATCTGGCTCGGTAGAATTCATGTTCGAACATAAATGTCATGTAAAAATTGCTGCAGGTAATACGGATGTAGAAGAGCTCGAGTTTGAGATGATCGATCACGGTGCAGAGGATGTATTCAAGGATGTAGAAGAGAAAGACGATGAAGAATCAGAAGTAATCATGGTGTACGGTCAGTTCGCAGATTACGGAAACATAACAAAAGGGCTCGAAGAATTAGGGCACGAAATAGTAGAGTCTGGCTTCGAGTATATTCCTACAACAACAAAAGAAATAGGTGCGGAGCAAACAAAGGACTTAGAAAAGCTCATTGAAAAGCTTGAGGAAGACGACGATGTTCAAAACGTTTATACCACAATGCGTTAAGAGGCATTAAAACATAAAAAAGCCGCTCAATGAGCGGCTTTTTTATTGCTTTTAAATGGCTTTCCGAAGCGAACTTCGCTCAATCTGCGATTTCGCGTATTCGAGTGTAATATGAATTTCCTTTACTTCTAATCCCGGTGCGTCAAACATGTGGTCCGTAAGAACGGCCTCACAAACACTACGTAATCCACGCGCCCCTAGGCTATACTCAAGAGCTATTTCAACAATGTAATCATATACCTCCTCGTCAAAAGATAACACAATGTCATCCATATGAAAGAGGTGTTGGTACTGTTTTATCAATGCATTCTTCGGCAGGATTAAAATAGCTCGGAGGGCTTTTTTATCCAGCGGTGACATGAATGTAACGATCGGCATACGACCGATCAATTCTGGAATCAATCCATAGCTCTTTAAATCTGAAGGAGTGATATAGCTCAATACTTCATCTTCCTCTACGTGCTGACGTGACTCCTTAGAATATCCTAAAGAGGCAGAATTTAATCGCGAACCAATTTTCTTTTCTATTCCAACAAAAGCACCTCCGGCAACGAACAATATGTTTGTCGTATCTACCTCAATGTATTTTTGATCTGGGTGTTTACGCCCACCTTTTGGAGGAACATTGACCTTAGATCCTTCCAATAGTTTAAGTAATCCTTGTTGCACACCCTCTCCACTCACATCGCGAGTAATAGAAGGATTATCCCCCTTTCGTGCGATTTTATCAATCTCATCGATAAAGACGATACCTACCTGTGCCTTTGGCAAATCATAATCTGCCGCTTGAAGTAAACGGGTTAAAATACTTTCGACGTCCTCTCCTACATATCCGGCTTCAGTTAATACTGTGGCATCCACAATAGTAAAAGGCACATTGAGTAGTTTGGCAATGGTTCGCGCCATCAAGGTTTTACCTGTACCAGTATTCCCAACAATGACAATATTCGACTTATCTACCTCTGGCGCATCTTTTAAAGGAACTAGACCAATTCTTTTGTAGTGATTGTACACTGCAACAGCCATGGTGCGCTTCGCCTGCTCTTGTCCGATAATGTGCTCGTCTAGATGCGCTTTAATCTGAGCAGGTGTTAAGTCAAATTCTGCTTTTCCTGCAACATCGAGCGGACTGCTTTGCGGTGCTTCACCTAATTCTGTGTGAAGAATACCACCCGCCTGTTCAACGCAACGATCGCAGATGTGGGCATCTACCCCTGCAATCATCATTTCTGCTTCAGTCTTACTGCGCCCGCAGAAGGAACAATGGATGTTGTTTTCTTCGCTCATTATTTGGCTTGACTCTTCCCTAATAGAATTTCATCTACCATGCCGTATTCTTTGGCCTCACCAGAGGTCATCCAATAATCACGGTCAGAATCTGCCTCAACCTTATCAAAAGGCTGTCCACTGTGGTGGGCAATGATGCTGTATAATTCTTTTTTCAATTTAAGAATCTCAGTCAATGTAATCTCCATGTCAGAGGCTTGACCTTGTGCACCACCCATCGGCTGATGGATCATGATACGACTGTGCTTCAATGCTGAGCGCTTTCCAGCGGTACCTGCGCACATTAAAACTGCGCCCATCGAGGCAGCCATACCTGTACAGATCGTGGCTACGTCAGGGTTTACAACCTGCATTGTATCATAAATACCTAAACCTGCGTACACAGAACCTCCTGGAGAATTAATATAAATCTGGATGTCTTTCTTTGCATCTGCACTTTCTAAAAAGAGCAATTGAGCTTGAACAATATTTGCAACTTGATCATTGATTCCGGTGCCTAAAAAGATGATACGGTCCATCATCAGACGCGAAAAAACATCCATTTGTGCAACATTCATTTGGCGCTCCTCAATAATGTAAGGCGTCAATGAAGCATCAACATATTGATCCACATACATACTGTTTATACCAGCGTGTTTCGTAGCGTATTTTTTGAATTCTTTTCCGAAATCCATGAAGTCTTATTTTCTAAAGTGAAGGAATGCTTATGCGTTTTCCGTTACCAATTTAATGAATTCATCGTAGGTAACTTCCTTCTCGTCCACCTTAAAACTTTCTTTATAGTACGTCAGTAATTTTGCATTGTATACCTGATCATTGATTCGGCGAGCTTCCTCCTCGTTTTTCAGCGCATTTTCAGCAATGCCTTTCAACATTTCATCGTCCATTCCCTGCTGTCCATATTGTTGAAATTGTGCCTTAACCATTCCTACAGTGTGGTCAACGAGTTCATCTTGAGAAACAGAAATCTCACCCATTTGAATGACTTTATTCTCAATCAATTGGTAACGCAATCCACGTTCAGTTTTCTCCCAGTCCGCCTCAATCTCTTCGGCTGAAACTGGTTTTTCGCCTGCCGTTTGCATCCATTTCTTTAAGAACGCTACCGGCAGGTCAAATTTGGTTTTATCCAATAAGTATTCTGCCACATTGTTAAGGAAGTACTGATCCGATTCGTTCATGTACATGCGTTCTGCTTCTTCCTTCATCTTCTCGCGCATTTCATCCTCACTGGTCACTGCGCCTTCTCCGTATACTTTATCAAAGAACTCCTGGTTCATTTCAGCAGGCTCCATGCGGGCAACGCTCTTAAGCTCGAAGTGGAAAAGACCTGTTGATGCTTCTAATTGGGCATCTGTAACACCTAAAAGACCTGCAGCATTGTAACCTTTCACAAAACTCTTCGCTGCGTCAACAGGGAGTGCAGCACCTGCTGTAGCCTTGCACCATTCGCCTTGCGCTTTCTTCGTTTTCAAGTTTGAACCCATGATCTGGGTATCTTCTTTCACAATACCACCTTCAACAGCTGCACCATTCGCATCTACTTCCGTAAATGTCCCGTGGAACATGTCAGTAACTTCAGGTTTTTCAGGAGCCGACATTTTTCCGTAACGGTTACGGATATCCTCTACGTAGGTATCAAGAACTTTTTTATCTGCAACAACTTTAACAGCTTTGACTTTATTCTTTTTTGAGATGCTTATCTCAAATTCAGGGCTTAATCCTAATTCAAACTGGAAGTTGTATGATCCAGCGGTATCAAAATCCAACTCCGGTTGCTCAATTGGCATGGGATTACCAAGAATATTCAACTTTTCATCAGTAATATATTTGTAAATATTGTCTTGCAAAAGGTTATTGATTTCTTCAATCAACACGGCTTTACCGTATTGTTTTTTGATCAAACCCATAGGCACTTTCCCTGGACGGAATCCCGGAATATTCGCGCGCTTGCGGTAATTTTCCAATACATCACTCACCTTCGTTTGGTAATCTTCTGGGGTGATCTCAATGTTCACTAATAGGTTTAGTGCGTCTACTTCGTTCTTACTGATGTTCATTACTGTCGAATTAAATGTTGCAAAACTCCCTTCAAAAGGGGGTGCAAAGGTAAGTAACATTTTGCCTTTTACGGACTTATGTGAGACCCTTCGCGTTTGCATTCCTTTAACGTTCGAATTGCTGAAGCTTGGAACAAAGATTGTACCTTGCCTTTTCTATGATTCAGAGACTTATGCAGCGTAAAAATCTCAAATATTTACTCCCGCTAGTTGTGGGGGCTTTGGTTGTTTTAGGGTTTAAATGGTTCGGTCCAGAAGAAGAAAAAGAGGCCGTGATCTTTTCGTTGGTGCGCGATGCCCTGACGAATGTGCATTTACAACCAAAGGAGGTAGACGATGCATTGAGTGAACAAGTGTATGAGAATTACCTGAACACATTAGATTACAACAAACTGTTTCTAACACAGAATGAGGTGGGCCAATTGGCGGTCTACAAAAAAGAATTGGACAACCTCTTTCAGTTAGGGGATACAAGATTCTTCACGCTCAGCTATGGATTAATCACGAGTGCGATCGATGCTTCAAAAGAAATCTATACCCAACTGCTTTCCGAACCTTTCGACTACACGGTAGAAGAACGCATTGGAAATAACCCTGAATCGCGAACCTTCGCTCAAAATAATGAGGAGCATGTGGAGTTCTGGCGTAAACATTTAAAATGGCGCGTACTGAATCGCATATATGAAAAAGATCGTGCACAAAAAGAAGATGCCGAAACCGACGAAACCGTTGCGTTAAAGTCTTTCGAAACGCTCGAAAGTAAAGCGCGCGAAAAAGAATTAGAATTGCAGAATGAATGGCATGAAGACCTGATGGACGTAAGTCGATTGGAGTGGTTTGGCATGTATATGAATGCGTATTGCGAGGCATTTGACCCGCACACTTCGTATCTGGCACCGCAACAAAACGAAGACTTTGAATTGAGTATGACAGGCCAGTTTGAAGGCATAGGTGCCCAATTAAAACAAGACGGAGACTACATCGCTATAGAACGAATTATAGTGGGTTCAGCTTGCTGGAGACAAGGCGATCTTGAAGCAGGTGATAAAATTTTAGCCGTTGCCCAGGGCGAGGCTGAACCTGTGGATGTCGTTGGTTACAAAGTACGTGATGGAATCAAACTCATTCGAGGCAAAAAAGGAAGTGAAGTGCGTCTAACGGTCAAAAAGAAAGACGGCGCTAGACAAGTCATCCCGATCATTCGTGACATCGTCGAAATTGAAAGCACTTTTGCCCGCAGTACCATTTTAGACGGTGCGGTTTACGATAAGAAAACTGGTGAGCGCATTCAAGAAAGTATAGGCAAAACGGGTTACATCAGGCTACCGAAATTCTATGTGAACTTCTACGACAAGAACAATCATAATGCGGCTGAGGATGTTAAAAATGAAATCATCAAACTCAAAGAAGCTGGCGTGGAAGGTATGATTCTTGACCTCCGAGGAAACGGTGGTGGCTCATTACAAGCAGCCATTGAAATTGCGGGGCTCTTTACTGGAAATGGCCCTATGGTTCAAGTCAAAAATTTCCAAAGCGGAACACGCGCTAAAAACAACCGCAGCAATACCGTGTATTGGGATGGACCGCTCGTCGTTCTAGTCAACGAATACAGTGCTTCAGCATCAGAAATTGTCAGTGCGGCATTACAAGATCGCGGCCGTGCTTTGATTGTAGGTCCCTCAAAATCTACTTACGGTAAGGGAACCGTGCAAAACATGTTTGATTTTGACCGTGCAGTACCTAATTCGTTGAACCAATTAAAACCTTTGGGTGCCATTAAAATAACTACGGAGAAGTTTTATCGCATCTCTGGCGGTACCACCCAGCTTCAAGGTGTTGTGCCAGATATTTCATTACCTGGAGCTTACGACGGTATCGAGATTGGAGAAAAGGAATACGAAAACGCATTGGCTATTGATTTTGTAGAAAAAGCCGATTTCACTCCTTTAACCCAATGGGAGAAATATTTTGCAAAAGCGAAAAAATCTGCCCAGAAACGCGTGGCTTCAAATCCATCATTTACGAAATACAAGACCTACGCAGATTGGATTGCAGAAGGAGATAAGGACAAATGGATTCCGCTTAATTACAACAACTACCTCGGGTTTCAGGACTCCATTAAATCGGCAAGTGAGACGTATAAGAACCTCTCAAAACTAAATGACAGTTTAGGTATTGTTGCTTTAGATCATCACCCTACAGTGGCAACTGATAGTGCGCAAGCTGAAATATATCACAAATGGTACAAAGGGCTTTCAAAAGACCTCGTGCTGCGTGAGGCGAATACCATTGTAGGTGAACTGGCGCAATAACATAGGACAACTGGAACTGGGGCAAAAAATTGCGCTCAGTTTTTTGATGCTCATTGTCATTATGGCTATCGCAGCACCTCTGGTCGTGCTGGACCAAACTTCCAACGCTAACGACATGGACCTGCGCAGAGCACTACTAGGACCGGGTAGTAGCACAGATATGGGTTTGCATTTGTTTGGAACCGATAAGTACGGTAGGGATCATTTTTCTCGTGTCATTTTGGGCAGTAGGATAAGCCTCACTGTAGGATTCATAGCAGTAGGCATCTCGCTGCTTATTGGAATCCCTGTAGGTGCCTTTGCCGGTTACTACGGCGGTAGATTAGACCAGTTTCTTACTTGGGCCATGTCAGTGCTGTGGTCCATCCCTACGCTGCTTCTGGTCATTGCATTGACTTTTGTCTTAGGCAAGGGAATCGTGCAAGTCTTCATTGCAGTTGGCCTAACGATGTGGGTAGAGGTAGCACGCGTCATTCGGGGCCAATTTTTAGGTGAAAAGTCGAAGGAATACGTCGAAGCTGCTAAAGTATTAGGCTTCTCCACAACCCACATTATATTCAAAGAAATACTCCCGAATACATGGGGACCGCTAGTGGTCATTTGCGCTACTAATTTTGCCAGTGCCCTTCTGATCGAAAGCGGGCTGAGCTTTTTAGGAATTGGTGCACAACCGCCTGTTCCTTCATGGGGCGGTATGATCCGGGAATACTATCCGTATCTCATCACCGGAAAGGCCTACTTAAGCCTTATACCTGGAGGCCTCATCGCGTTAAGTGTATTGAGTCTGAACACGCTAAGCACCGTTTGGGGTGAGCGTAGTTAGAGAGATAAGCGGAAACGTTCTGTAGATGGAATCACGACATCTTCCACCACTGATCCGGCATGATGATGCATGATTTCGAGGAACTCTTCGCGCTCGATATTCGCAGCACCTAGACTGTCTAAATGTTCCGTAGACAATTGGTTATCAACGGCAACAACTCCCTGTGGATGTAGGTATTGACACATGCCAATGTAGGCGAATTTAGAAGCATTTGATTGGGTATGGAACATGCTTTCACCAACGAAAATTTCACCGGTAATCACACCAAAAGTACCACCGACCAATTCCTGACCGTCCCAAACTTCAAAGCTGAAGCCCTTGCCTTCTTGGTGGAGTGCTATAAAATTTTCTCGGAATTTTTCAGTAATCCAGGTGCCTGCCTGTCCAGGTCGCTCCACCGCGCTGCACTTTTCCAACACTTGCTCAAATGCCGTATTCACTGAAAAACGCCACTTTATACCGTTGATGTAAGGACGCATGCTCTTCGAAATTTTCACTTGGTCCGTTGCAGTAATGCTCCGTATCTCTGGCGAAAACCAGAACACAACCCCTTCTTGCTCAAACCATGGAAAGATTCCAGATGGATAGAGTCGATCGTACATCTCAGTGCTAAGCTCCCAGGAAAGAGCAATCAAGCCCTCGTCGTTCGACACATCATTTGGGTCGGGAACTTCCCAGTCCCCTTGCCCAATGAAGTATAATGGATTGTTTGTAGATGAAAACACGTCGGTCTTTTTAGAACGGTAAGTCGTCGTCTAGAACTGAATTATCTGAACCAGAAGGTGTAAATGGCTGTCCCGCAGGTGGCAAATCCGATGGCCCTGGACCTGCAGCAGCTTCAACGGCATTCATTCTCCAAGCTTGAAGCGTCGTGTAGTAACGAGTATCACCACCTTGAGGAGGTGTCCACTCACGTCCACGAATATTGAATTCAATATTTACTTCTTGACCTTCCTTAAAATTATTCAAAACACCCGTTTTGTCCTGTGTAAACTCGAACAATAACGTCTGAGGATATTGGTCTTTTGTTTGAACTACGAATTCTCTTTTTTTGAATCGGTCTGAAATGACCTGCTCATCCATAATACGCTGGATTCTCGCTTCTAACTGCATCTGCTTACCCGTTTATTGGGCCGATTTATCTATTAATAATACTTTCCAAGCTTCCTTTACTTGACCATTGTCTAATAAGTCTTTGGCCATTTCATGTAATTGCTCGCGCAATTCTATTCCGTCTGCAAAATTTTGTAAAATTCGACGGACATCAAAATCATTTTTCTTTGCCTCTACCTCTTCGGCAGTAGGAAGTGTAATTTCAGAACCCAATTGGCCTAAATTATTTCCCGTTAAAATAGTCGAACGGCGAATAACATCGGGGATTTGATCCACACCTATACCCAACTTTGGAGGTGCCAATTCAAACAACGCATCACCTGAAGCTCTTACCCACCAAGCTTTGCCCAATCTACCAACTAAATCAATCGCATCCTGATCAATGCCTCCATTCTCCGACAAAACACCATCCGCAATGTGCATTTTTTTAACCACACACATCACCAGGTTACCTGCTCCGCCCTCTTCCCCCATATGAAGTACATCACGCACTTCACATTCTAGACTCACAGGACTTTCCTTCACTCTTCTTGGCGCAACAAGATCAGAATCTATTGGTGTCAAACCGCTTTTCACAAACTCGTCTACATCCGACGAATATTCAGCGGAACTTAGATTCACCTGCTGTGTAATGTCATAATTAACGACGTTTATGACCACTTCCTTTTGCTGCATCGCATTGTGCAATGTATCCTTAGTTGTGTTGTTTCTGACCCGTCTAGCGGCAGAAAAAACAACCACTGGCGGATTGGAACTGAATATATTGAAGAAGCTGAACGGGCTAAGGTTATTGTTGCCAAATTCGTCTACGGTACTCACCAAAGCGATAGGTCTTGGAGCTATCGCTCCAAGCAATAAACTGTGACGCTCTTTGGTTCCGAGCTCGTTGGGATCAAAACTTGCCATGTGTAAGGATTTTGAGCAAAGTTAATTTTTCAAGCCACCCAATCATTTTTTCTCTCAAAGTAATTTTTCTATCTATATTTGCCGTCCCAATGGAAGCGGATGTGGTGAAATTGGTAGACACGCTAGTTTTAGGCACTAGTGCTTTATCGCGTGAAGGTTCGAGTCCTTTCATCCGCACCAACAAAGAAAAGCTCGGTTGCAATGCAACCGGGCTTTTTTGTTTTTAGCCCGACGTAAGCTTGCTTAACGGAGGAGGAAAAACAAAAAAGACCAGGGCTCGCAAAGCGAGACCGAGCTTTCTGTTGGAATGCAACCCCCACAAGGTCCGCCACACATGCAACGCATGGGTGGCAATCCTTCACTAGATGGTTACCCTAAAATCTTTTTAGAGCGAATCCTCTTCATCCAAAGGAACCTCTAAAACCTGATCGCCAGAGACCTGATCATACATATCATAATAAACTAGCATGACGATCGGAATAATTGCGAGAAGTCCTATAAATAGAGTTAAAACCGTGAAAATTACCGTTAGAATACCCACTAGAAAAAACGTAAAAAAGATTCTAAGGAAGTTAGGCATGCTCACATTAAAACTCCAGGTAATGCTTTCAAATAAATCACTACCGTCAATAGACGCCTTATACGTTGAGAATATAAGTCCAATACTAAAGACCAACTGAATCAAACCTACCGCAATAATAGTCCCACTGCTTTCACGTAGGTCGACACCCATGTCTTGAATCATCATGAGGATTTCATCCGGATCTTGAATCTGCCCTGAAGCCATATTAAAGAATTCATCCGGGAACATGATGACCGAAATCAAGCCGACTAAACTAGTTACTACACTGACTTGAAGCAGCGGTTTTTGGTTTACACGAAAGGCATCGAAAAAAGTGCCAAATTCTACGGCTTCACCTAATTGGTCCTTACGCGCTACATGTGCATAACCTAATGTAAGGAAGCTCGCAGCTACTCCGGAGATGATAGAAGATATAGCTAACGAAACCTTCGCAGACCCAAGGAATCCAAACATTGCCCCCACACCGTTACCCACTGAAGAGATTAGCGTTAAGATGACAAAATAGACAACGGTAAAGGCAACGTAAAGAGCTGCTTGATTTTTAAAACGTACCCATCCTGCTTGGATGGCTTGCACTGGGCTAATTTTATTCATGGTATTGCGGTTTCTATGCTTATTTTGTGGAAAAATACAACACACGGTGAAAGTATACCGCTCCTTAGCCGAATTTAATACGTTAGAATGCGCTGTCGCTACTACTGGGACTTTTGACGGAGTTCATTTAGGACATCAAAAAATAGTAAATCAATTGGTTCAAACCGCGCGCAAAGTCGGTGGAGAGAGCGTTTTACTCACTTTTGATCCCCATCCGCGAGTGATTTTACAGCCCGATGTCGAGCTCAAATTACTCTCGAGCATTGAAGAAAAAATTGAACTTCTTGAAAAAACCGGATTGGATCATCTCATCATACATCCTTTTAGTAAAGAGTTTTCGCGTACGCCTTCATTAGAGTTTGTTCGAGAAATTCTCGTGAATACCATTGGCGTGAAGCACCTGGTGATCGGTTACGATCATCATTTCGGAAGAAACAGAGAGGGTAGTTTCGAGCATCTCAAAGAATTTGGACCCATTTACGGGTTCGAGGTCCAAGAAATTTCAGCACTTGATGTAGAAAGTGTAAATGTAAGCAGTACCAAAATACGTCAAGCCTTACATCGCGGTGATGTGGGCTTAGCTGCTGATTATTTGGGCCATCCCTTCACCTTGAGCGGTACCGTGATACAAGGCGATCAGATAGGGCGTACCATTGGCTTTCCTACCGCCAATATAGGTCTCGATTTTGCGAGAAAGCTCGTGCCCTCTGACGGAGTCTATCTAGGCTTTCTTCATATCGATGGGCAAACCTTTAAAGCCATGGCCAACATCGGTCGCCGCCCAACTGTTGGTGCGACGCAACGCTCTGTCGAAGTACATATTCTCAACTTTGACGGGGATTTATACGGCAAACGCATCTGTTTTGAGGTCTCGAAAAAGCATAGGGAAGTCTATCATTTCAATACCCTAGAAGATTTAAAACGCCAATTAGCAAAAGATCGGGATGCAGCGCAAACGGAATTGGCATAAAATTTGGCATCTTTACACTACTTAAAAAGCATATCATGAAAAAAATTGCATTATACATCGTAGCTGCTGCTTCATTAGCCGCTTGTACGAAATGGGAAAACAAGAGCACCGAATTTAAGGTGACAGGCGTCTGGACTGGTATCGAAACACAGATCAACATTGCTGCATTGCCATTCATAGATTCGTCAGACGTTCAAAACACCTCTTTCATGGAAGCAAATTTCATGGAAGACGGAGGTCTAACCATTGATTCAGCGGGTACCCGTATGGATTCATTGGGTTGGGCGATCAAAAACGATACAATTCTTGTACTTAAAGGACTCGATCTTGGGATTGAAATCCCAGGTAGTGGAGGTGTTGGCGCCTCCGATGTAAACTTTGTGATCAGAACACTGGAACAAGACGCTTTTACATTTAGAACAGACACTAACCTAACGGTAACCATTCCTGGCATACCTATTCCATTATCGATAGATGTCGCTCAAATCCAACGTTGGGGGAAATAATCCTTAGGTACAGATATAAAGAAACCCGCCTCGTGCGGGTTTTTTTATGCCAATTTGCGCCAAAGCGCATCACCGAGTTGCTCTACTTTTTTACGGTCAAGCGACCAGTAATCACCAAAGCCGAGCTTCGATTCGACACTCTCTTCACGCGCTTGCATTTTCATGCGCGCCGTACAATGGTAAGAACGAACACCCGCAGACCATAAATCGTCTACCGCCGCAGCGCTAACCCCAGAGCCAGCTTGAATCTGAATCCTACCTGCTGCTTGCTCACACAAATGTTTCATAGCAGGTAAGCCATCACTTACCGTGGGAGCAAAACCACTGGTCAATATACGTTCAACACCTAACTCGACGAGCAGCTCCATCGCTGCTTGTGGTCGCGCGCAGGCATCAAAAGCACGATGAAACGTCATCCCTAATCCATAGTCCTGTGCAAACTGCGCAACCAATTCCACAAATTCCGTGTCCACATTTCTTCCGCCATCTAAGGCGCCAAAGACAATTCCCGTGGCCCCACAATCGCTCAAGATTTTAAGTTCTTCAAGCATCATGTGTTTTTCTAATCTATTGTAGATAAAATCTCCGGCGCGCGGACGCAACATGACATACACTGGAAGGTCACTGACATCTACAGTCATTTCAATTTGAGCAGCGGAAGGAGTTAATCCGCCTTCATTGAGATTACTGCACAGTTCTATTCTGTGAACACCCAAATCGATGAGCTGAGAGGCATGCCCAGGTTCCTCAATTGCGATTTCTATTTCAAATTGGTCGGCCATAAATCTGTATTTCATCCAAAAAGTGCCAAACAGGTTGACCAGCTGCAGGATGGTTATCTGGTAATCTCTCAGTATTAGGAATTTTGAAATCGACCTCTTTGGTCGGTGTAAACCCACCTTCAGGTGTAAGCACCATGGTTTCAATAAAGGTCCCCTCTTCTGAGGTTGAACTGGTTCTTCGCCACTCATAGCGTTCAATCACATCGCTTTCGACATAGATATCAGTGAAGACCAATTCTGGAATAAGTATCCAACTCAACCTACTTTGGAGAAAGTTAATCTTAATGGAATCTATTTGATAGGGTATATTAAAATCAAAATGGCCACTGAAATAATCGGGGCCAAAATATCCTACCCAATTTCCATCTCTATAATTTTCCGATCCCAACACCCCGTTGGCCAATGGGATATCTTTATTGCCGGTATAAGGCTTGGTTGGAGGACTGGTCAAACAACTGTGCGTCACTAAGCCCTCGTGCACGGCGAATCCGTAGTTCAGCGCTTTACCCATGGCATGCCCATCTCGAGTCGGTTGCACCTTCATTTGATGTGCACCGCGTGCCGTAAAGGTGGTCAAACTCCCCATGGTCATTCCCGTCGGCGCCTCAACAGCGAGTTCAAGATTCGCAAAAGCCGGCTCTGTTGTAACCGCAACTTTGAGCTCCTCTTTAAAGGAATCGTTTTTAGTGGCCAATTTCACGGGTACCTGCTCCACATCATAGCTATAGCCCAATGCATCAAGCATAGGGTAATGATTTTGAAGTCGCCCCCAAAATGCATCGTATTCACGATCAGGAGGGTGTGACCATAAAACCTCAGCCATGGCGATTCCGCGAGGTAGGAATCGGCGATCTAAAGTTTCTATATCTGGAATGCGTTCCGACCATAAATTACATTCGCCGCCCAAAATATGTCCTGCCAAAAGCGGGTCTAAATCATTTGGAATAGGACTGTAACTATACACTTTCGGCACATCAATACTACTCAACGGATAATCAAAATAGGCGTGTGAAGTCGGACTCATAATGGCGTCATGACCTTGCTCTACCGCCTCAATTCCTCCCTCAAAACCGCGCCAGCTCTGCACCGTAGCATTGGGACTTAAGCCGCCTTCAAGAATTTCATCCCATCCGATGATTTGCTTGCCCTTAGTGGCTACATAATTTTCAATTCGCGTATTGAACCAGCCCTGCAAAGCCTCTTCGTCATGAAGGCCTTCTGCCTTCATGCGCTGTTGACATTTTGGGCAATGCTCCCAGCGGTATTTTGGGGCTTCATCGCCGCCAATGTGAATGTATTTTGAAGGGAAGATGTCAAAAACATAGTCCAGCACATCCTCCATAAAAGTAAACGTCTGCTCATTCCCTGCGCAGTAGATTTCTTTAAATACGCCCCATTCCGTAGCTACTTCTGCCGGCTGACCTGTACAACCCAGTTCCGGATAAGCTGCCAAGGCCGCTTGACTGTGCCCCGGCATTTCAATTTCAGGAATGACTTCAATGCCATAACCTGCCGCATAGCTTACCACTTCTTCTAGATCCTCTCGATTGTACGACCCGCCATAAGTGCTGTCCCCATACATTCGAAAAGCCGCAACCTCTGCTAATTTCGGGTACTGATCCATTGCAATACGCCAACCCTGGTCTTCAGTCAAGTGCCAATGCAATACGTTGAATTTATACAGCGCCATAATATCGAGGTGCCGTTTAACCTCATCAACAGTGAAAAAATGTCGACATACATCTAATAACACACCGCGGTGACTAAAAACTGGTTCGTCGGTAATCTCACCCCAAGGAAGTGCGACCTCAGAGCCCATCAAGCCCAATTGACCCAAAGTACTTTGTGCACGGTGATCTCCTTCTAAACCATGATAGACTTTGATACCATCCTCGTCTGAAACAATACGGTAGGCTTCTTTAGATAGATTTGAATCCAATTCGAACGCTACAACGTCCAACGTATTCCACTCTGTGCTATCAAATTCGTAGGATTGAACAGGCGGTATCAACGATTCTACAGGTGCCCAGTCACGACAATCTTGAACACCACTCAAGGATTTCGTTTTCGTAGTGACTAAAGCTCCGATTACTATTACAATGCCAGTAACGATAGAAATACGCCACCATCTGCGCTGCGCATCTCTCTTTTTTACTCCCATGTTCTCATGTATTTCGCATCGACCATCTCATTGCGGTCTTTGGTGCGCAAGGCATAATTAAATCCATTGTAAACACTATATCCGCCGTATTCGCCTTGCATATTCATTGCTAGAAACCCGACTTGCATGCCTTCTACACCCGGGTGTTTTTTTAAAATTCGCTGGACAATATCGTAGCACGCTTCCTCAGGCGAGGCGCCGCGACGCATAGATTCAACTACGGACGCACAGCCCGCTGTTCTGATCATGGCTTCACCCACACCTGTTGCAGTAGCTCCTCCGACATCACCATCAATGAAAAGTCCAGCGCCAATAATGGGACTGTCTCCTACTCGACCTCTGATTTTATAGGCCATTCCGGAGGTGGTACATGCCCCTGCCATACGTCCACTGGCATCCAAGGCCAACATGCCGATAGTATCGTGATTTTCAACGTTTACGCCGGTTTTATACTCCGATTTAATGAGCCACTCTTCATAGTCTTTTTGCACCGGTGGAACGGGCACGTCGAATGTTGCTTTGGAGAATCCGTTCTCAAGCGCCCATTTCTGTGCACCCTCACCAACAAGCATGACGTGGGGTGTTTTTTCCATGACCGCTCGAGCCACATCAATGGGGTGAATGATATCTTCTAAAAAGGCTACAGAACCACATCGACTGTCGTGATCCATAATACACGCATCTAGAGTGACGTGGCCGTCGCGATCGGGCCGACCACCCAAACCTACACTTCTGTTATTCAAATCATTTTCAGTAACCGCAACGCCTTTTTGAACCGCATCTAGTGCATCCCCTCCGGATTCTATGATTGACCACGCGCCTTGATTTGCTTCCATACCGTGAATCCATGTACTAATCACTAACGGATTATCCTTAATGGAGGGAGCAAGTATTAAAGGTTGCGCGGCTGATTTCAAAGGGTTTATAGCAAGGCCCGCGCCTGCCAAGCTGAGATTTTTTAAAAATCTTCGTCTAAACATGCTTCTGTGTTTCTTTAAACTTACGCATTATTCCTAATTTGTAGACATGCGAAATTGGACCTTAGTGCTCGCCTTATTGATAGGGCTACAAGTTTCTGCTCAAGAGGCGGAGTGGACATCGATTAAAGACATCAACCCATTTATCGGAACCGGCGGCCATGGCCACACACACCCCAGTGCGCAGGCACCTTTTGGGATGATCCAATTAGGCCCGAATACCCGTTACGAAGGGTGGGACGGCTGTGGAGGCTATCATTATACAGACAGTGCGATGTATGGATTTTCGTGTACTCACCTCAGCGGCACGGGAGTAAGCGATTATGGCGATTTGTTGATGCTGCCTTATTCCTCACCGACTAAAGAAGGGGATCATATTAAATTCTTCAAAGAAGACGAACACGCACAGGCCGGTTATTACGCCTGTATCCTAGACGACGGAACCCGAATTGAAGCCACAGCTGGAGATCGTACAGGGATCTTAAGAATCCGGTTTGGTGAAGGCAGCGAGCCTGGGATTATGATTGATTTGAATTTCAGAGACCGAGTCCTCAAAAAATCGTTCGAAGCCACAGGGATTGGAGAATGGCAAGGAAGCCGGATTTCGGAAGGATGGGCCAGGGAGCAGCATTTCTACTTTGGGCTCGAAATCACAGCACGGCCTGATACCGCCATAGAAATCAGCGACGGAGTGTATTGGATTCCTATGCCAGAGGGAACCCGCGAAACCACGGTTCGCATAGGAATGAGCGGAACCTCTGAGCAAGGTGCGTGGAGAAATATTGTTGCAGAATTAACTAATAAAAACTTTGAAGAGGTATTTGACGAAACACAAGAGAAATGGGCAAAGGAATTGGCCAAGAGCACCGTTAAAAGTGCCTCTGCAGATGACCGCGCTATTTTTGCTACAGCCCTGTATCATGCCTATTCTGTGCCCAATTTATGGAGCGATGTAGATGGCGCTTATCGCGGTGCAGACGGTAAAATTTACACCGATACCGAGCATGCACATTACACGGTCTATTCGCTTTGGGACACCTATAGAACAGCACATCCCTTATACACCATTACCCAACCCGAGCGCACACAGGAGTTTGTGTACGGGATGCTCGATATGTACAAGCAGCGCGGGCGATTGCCCATATGGGAATTGGCCGGTAATGAAACCGATTGTATGATCGGCTACCACAGCGTTAGTGTACTCGCCGATGCCATTGCAAAAGGCTACCATACCGATACTGCCCTGACCCTCGAGGCCATGCGCGCCACAGCTGAGATGGATGTCTTCGGACTGGGCGCTTATCAGGAATCTGGGTTTTTGAGTATTGAGGACGAAAGCGAATCGGTCTCAAAAACATTGGAATATGCTTATGACGATGCGTGTATTGCATGGACGGCCGAGCGCCTAGGGAACCTCGGAATGATGAGCAGCTATAAGCAACGTGCTTCCGCTTACCGCTCGCTCATTGATCCTGAAAGCGGCTTTGTGCGTCCGCGGACCAATGGGGATTTCTTATCGCCCTACGCACCGCAGGAGGTAAACAACCATTTTACCGAGGCCAACGCCTACCAATACAGTTTTTCCCCAGTGCATGATATAGAGGGTTGGATGGAAGTATTGACCAATTTTAGAGCGGCCCGCGAAGAATGGAATTCACTGCCGCGCAAAAAGCAAGCGATGGTCGTTAAAAGCAGGCACGATGTGCTTGAGGATTTGCTTGACGAGCTGTTTACCGCACCGAGCGTAACTACGGGCAGGGAGCAGGCCGACATTACAGGGCTGGTCGGTCAATATGCACACGGGAATGAACCTTCACACCACATCGCCTACCTCTACAATGCCACCAATAACCCCGGCAAAACCAGCTATTGGGTCGCTAAAATTCTGAACTCGCAATATCAAAATGCCCCAGACGGATTGAGCGGTAATGAAGATTGTGGACAAATGAGTGCTTGGTATGTGATGGCCTCCATGGGACTCTATCCATTGGTACCCGGAAAGCCGCATTACCAGCTGAGCACCCCAAAATGGGACGCCATTCAGCTGGAATTGGCCGGTGGAAAATCATTGAAAATATCAACCAAAGGAAGCGGTTCATACATAACAAGCTATACTCTCGCAGGAGAGCTCATACCTGACCAACAGAAACGCTATGTCACCCATGACCAGCTAATAGAAGGCGGTACATGGAAAGTGGAACGTGGCACAGTCGAAGGGCTATGGAAAACTACGCAACGCTATACTACAAGTCTGAACAACCCTACGCCTCCGGCACCTATCATTCGTGTAAACAGAACCTTCTCTGGGAATACACCGGTGGAAATTATACCCACGGGCAGCTATGGATTGTGGCGCTATGACCGCTATGAAAACGTGAAATGGAAAAAGGACCGCAAGGGCCGAGAACGCATAGGCACGGCCTATGACAATGGTTTTGTTACGGCAATCACCCCACATTTTGGGTACGGCAATCACATCGCAAAGGCTTTGTTCACTAAAAGAGATGACAACTACACTGCGGAGTGGATTCAAGGAACCCCGACGGCTCAATACACTGCGGGTGGTGCAGGAGCAGCTGTAGATGGTATTGAGGGTGATACAGATTGGCGCAAAGGCCACTGGATTGGCATTCAAGGAGAAGATGCCATTTTAGAGATTTCCCTAAAAGAACCTAAATCGGCAGACTCTATTTCAGTGGGGGTATTAAAAGACATTCGAGCTTGGATTGCCCTTCCTAATAGTGTGATCGTGAAAGTACTTTTTCAAGGTGGTGAAAATTGGACAACACTTGGTACAAAGAATTTCGAATATCGAGCACTTTTTGCAGAAGAACCTATACGACTTTCATTGCCCTTCAAAACCGGCAGCGAAACTCCTATTTCAAAAATTAGAGTCTACTATGAAAACGCAGGTGAATTAATGCCCTGGCATCCTGGAGCAGGTTACCCCAGTTACTTTTTCACCGATGAGATCAGATTGATTGACTAATATTTTAAATCGACCGGAATCTCACACACCGGAATCGGCAACATTTTATGCTTATTCGCAGTATTGAATCGGTTATAAATGGTCATTACTTCGGCTTCTCGGCCTGAGAAATCTTTTGGAGATTTTCCGGCCTCTTGCTGCTCCATCGCCCATTCAAGTTCAGGATACGATGCGCCGAGCTGGTCTTCGTCCGTTCTATCATCGCCCCACAAACCGTCTGTAGGTTGCGCGGTAAGTATGCTTTCAATAATTCCTAAATGACGTGCCAGTGCAAAAACTTCAGTTTTGTACAGATCAGCAATTGGGCTAAGGTCAACCCCGCCATCACCGTATTTCGTATAGAATCCCACTCCGAAATCTTCGACCTTGTTTCCCGTACCGGCAACTAAAAGTCCATTCGCCTGACCGTGGTAGTAAAGTGTGGACATGCGCAAGCGCGCACGGGAGTTGGCAAGGGAAAGTTCGTGGTCCGCGCCTCCCGGTTGCATAGCAGCAACAAAGTGGTCGTATACGGGGGTAAGGTCTACTTGAGTGTGCCTAGTGTTAGAAAAATTAGAAGCAAGCCAATTTTGATGCTCCTGACCGCGCGAGGCTTGGTCGGGATGCTGATGGATGGGCATTTCTAGAGTGAGTACTTCAAGTCCTGTTCGGGCACAAAGTGTGGAGGCGAGCGCCGAATCTATTCCACCGCTGACACCCACAACAAAACCTCTGACACCTGCGTTCTCAGCGTAGTTTTTTAACCAATTTATAATATGATCTGCTGTTTCCTGTAATTTCATCGCTTTCCCCTTAATTTTGGACCCATGAAAGGCACCTACCAAATATACCTCTTCGCGCTAACCTTAGTTGTCGCTATCGGCTTCTTTATTCAACGGAGTTTTAACGGTTCGGGTTCATTGTATCCCATAGAAAATGTTGAACATCACCCTTGGGATGTACGTAGTTTTGATGAAGTGCTTTTTGGAGGTGATTCGCTCATCATGACAGAATTGACCACGCACTTTCATCCCTTTTTTGAATCCAACCCGCTTCCTAATTTTTGGGAACAAGAGCGCAATAACCCAATCCTACGGGATCATTTTACAAACGTCCAAAGTCTTATGGATAGGGGCGCAATCGCCAATGATCTGAACGCAATAAGTGTACGTGCAAATCGTCATTTAGGACTGCCGCTACCGAACCAACTGTTCTTTTACATCAGCGGGATCGATCTAGAATCGCCCTGTATCTATTTTCCAGGAACGACTGAAGACGATACAAAGTATGCATTTGTAGGTTTAGATAATTTCTTAGGCGCTGGCTACCCCGGATACGACGGAATTCCAGCTTACCAAAGCGTATTATTACGTCAAAGCCAATTACCCATTAACTATGCCCATGCGTTATTAGCAACCCTCTCCTTAGAAAACTTCAACGACCCTACCTTAGTTGGCCAAATGGTCTATCATGGAAAAATTGCACTGGCCACGGAAGCACTTACTGGATACCTTATAGAATCCAGTGAAGTTTTAGGGTACGGACCAGAGCAATGGAACTTTTTAGAAGCCAATGAATCGAATATTTGGGAAGTAATGGTGCGTGAAAAGCTACTATTTTCTACGGATATGATGGTGCGGCAACGGCTGTCAGAACCGGCGCCGTTTTCTAAACTTGGAACCGCAATGGACGGGGATATACCGGGAAGAGTTGCTCGATATATTGGGTATAAATTGGTCAAGAGTTATGCGGAGAATCACCGCGAACTGAGTTTAAAAGAAATCATTAAAATTCGCGACGCTCAGAAATTTTTGCGCGACGCACAATACAAACCGTAATGGCTGTACAGAAAGAAAGTGAAATCAGAATCACCGTCGGATTAGACGAAAATAAAATCCCTGAAACTATTACATGGGATGCCACAGACGGCGGGGTATCGAATGAGCAGGCAAAAGCCCTGATGATGGGTGTCTGGGACGATAAAAATTCCGAATGTCTCCGTATTGATTTATGGACAAAGGACATGCTTATGGACGATATGAAACGCATGTACCACCAGACCTTTATTTCAATGGCAGACGGATATGAGCGTGCCACAGAGGATACAGCGTTAGCAGCAGGTATGCGTGACTTCGCACGTTACTTTGGTGAAAAATCAGGTTTGATTTCGCCGGAGAAATAAGACGTCTTAAAGTTTGCGGTACATCTCCGCGGTAATGCTATTATTTACCTCATCAATGTAGCGCAAGACCTCCTCACGACCGGATCTACCTTCAGCCGAAGTCATGAATACTGGTGGCAAGGCTTCCCATTGCAATAAAAGTTTTTTCTTGTACTGGGCGACCTGCTTCATTAAGGATGATGAGCCTAGCTTATCAATTTTCGTGAAGACAATCGAAAAGGGTATTCCCTCCATACCACACCACTCCATAAATTCTAGATCTATTTTCTGTGGATCGTGACGACAATCGATCAAGACGAAGGTGTTGATTAAGTTGTCGCGCTTCTTAATGTAGTTTGTTATCATTTCCTGGAAAATGGCGCGGTTCTTCTTTGAAGTTTTCGCGTAACCATAACCCGGTAAATCAACGAGGTACCAATTTTCATTCACTTCAAAGTGATTGATTAATTGGGTTTTTCCTGGACGACCAGAAGTCTTTGCTAGATCCTTCCGTTGCATCAACATGTTGATCAACGAGCTCTTCCCAACATTCGACCTCCCGATGAAGGCGAACTCGTTTTTGTTTGGTGCAGGGCACTCTTTGAGTTCTGTGGATGATTTTATGAATTCGGCACTGTTAATCTTCATAGTTCCTAGGATTGGCGCAAAGTTAGGCCAATTTGTTGAGGTACCTCAAAAATCGCTATTCACAATCTTATTCACACTCTGTTTTCACTTCTTCCCACTTCCTCCCACCGCTCTATACAAGGGCTATATGCGAGTTTTAAATTTTTACCGCCAAAAGTTATTCACAATGTGTATGTTTGTGGGAAATCGTGGGACAAGAATTCTACTTTTGTAAGAGAGCAGTCAAAAACACATGTTAAACCTCATTGGAGTACACGAATGCAAGATGGATGCGAAGGGTCGCATCAGTCTCCCGGCAGCGCTGAAGAAGCAGCTGGCGCCGGAGATGCATGATGCGTTTGTACTTAAAAGGAGTGTATTTAACAGTTGTTTGGAGTTGTATCCTATGCAGGAGTGGAATGCGGTCATGAACAAGGTCAATACCTTGAACCGTTTTGTCAAGAAACACAATGATTTTATTCGACTTTTTACGGCAGGCGTAAAGCTTGTAGAATTGGACGGTGCGTCTAGGGTGGGAATCAGTCCCGACCTAAAGGCATTTGCCAACCTTAGTAGTCAAATCGTACTGAGCGCCCACAGCGGCATCATCGAGATTTGGGATAAGGACGCGTACGAAAACGCCGTAAATGTAGATAGTGATGACTTTGGATTGCTCGCTGAAGAAGTAATGGGCGGAAAAAATCCAAGTCAGAATGAGCTATCATGATCCAGTTCTCTTAACGGAATGCCTTGAAGGTTTAAGCATCGATCCCACCGGATCGTATGTGGACGTGACCTTTGGCGGTGGGGGTCATAGTAAAGCCATTTTAGACCAATTAACGACCGGTACTCTATTTGCCTTCGACCAGGATCCCGATGCTAAAAATAACCTTCCCGACCACCCAAATCTGGTCTTTATCGCAGCGAATTTCCGCTACATAAAGAACCACCTCCGCCTACACGGGGCTAAAAAAGTAGACGGTATCCTTGCAGATCTCGGGGTCAGCTCACACCAATTCGATGAAGGATCTCGTGGATTTTCGATTCGCTTCGACGGTCCGTTAGATATGCGGATGAATCCTGCAATTGGCATTTCAGTAGAAGAGGTTTTAGCCACTTACGAAGAACAAGCACTCTACGATTTATTCAGAAAACATACGGACTTAAAAAGCCTTAAGCCGCTCGTTCACGGGTTACTACTCGCGCGTGTTCAATCGCCACTAAAAACAACGGCTGAATTACGTGAATTATGTGAACCGCTTGCACCTCGTGGTGGATGGCACAAATACATAGCTCAGGTTTTTCAAGGCTTGCGCATGGAGGTCAATAAAGAGCTTGAAGTATTAGAAGACCTGTTAAACGGCTGTATAGATGTATTAACGCCCGGAGGAAGGCTTGTCATGATGAGTTACCACAGCCTTGAAGACCGAATGGTCAAAAACTTTATCAAAGAGGGTAAGGCTGCAGGACAAACGGAATCCGACTTTTTTGGTGTGAAACGCCTCCCGTTTAAAGCCATCACTAGAAAACCCGTAGTGGCAACCGCAGAAGAAAACGCTAAAAATCCAAGAGCTACGAGCGCAAAACTGCGTATCGCAGAGCGCTCAGAGCACGAATGGAACCGCGATGAGTAAGTGGAACAGCATATCGTCAAAAATTGGGGCAACGCTGCGAATTAGCGATGAAGGCATTTTGCGCGCCCTTCCTTTTGCCGCATGGTTAAGTTTTTTGGCATTGATTTCTATTTATACCAGCCACAGCGCCGATCGTAAGGTGCATGAGATTGAAAAATTAAGCGAGGCCCGTCAGGAATTAGAAGCTGAATACACGGAAACGAAAGAAAAATTGACTGACCTCTCGCTGGAAAGCAAAGTATTGCGCAAGGCAAAAGAGCTAGGGCTTACCGCACCGTCGGAGCGCCCAGATAAAATAGTTGTGGAAGAATGAGTATTGAAATTGGGCAAATAAAGAAAAGGATCACATGGATCAGCGCAGTAGTATATGCGTTCTTCCTGATCATCCTCGCCCGATTATTCTATGTCGCTCTAGTAATGGGACCCGAACTTCGCGCACAGAGTCAAGAGCGGGTTATCGAACGCAGACCTATTGAAGCAAAAAGAGGGGATATCTACAGCGCCGACGGCAAAACGCTCGCTACCACCAAACCCGTATATAACATCCATTTTGACGCCCTAACCGTAGACCCGACTGTCTTTAATGGAGAGGTAGCGGAGCTTAGCGAAAAATTAGCCATCCTTAATCCTAAGCGGAACGCAGCACAATGGGAACGCTATCTCCGCAGCGAGCGGGATAAAAAACACCGCTATATTCCGTTGGCGGCAGATTTGAATTACAGCCAATTGCAACGGATCAAAACGTACCCAATTCTCTCTCGCGGTACGTTTCAAGGCGGCCTGATTATTCAAGAAAAGCTCGAGCGCATTCAAATGGCCACGGATGTTCGATCGAGAACTATAGGTCGCGATAAAGATGGTGCACAAGCAGGTCTTGAGGGTTACTACAGTAACTACCTACAAGGCAAACCAGGGAATCGATTGATGCAAAGAATCACCGGTAACGACTGGAAGCCGCTTGATGACCCGCAAGCCATAGAGCCTGTGGACGGATTCGATCTATTTACCACCATTGATACGCGTATTCAGGATGTTGCGCAACAGAGTCTTCTAACCCAATTAAAAAAATACGATGCGGATCATGGGACAGCGGTGGTCATGGAAGTCGCAACAGGGCGCATCGTAGCAATGGCAAACCTCGGGCGCAATGCAGACAGTGTTTACAGTGAGCTACGCAACTACGCAGTCTGGGAACGCACGGAACCCGGCTCAACCATTAAACTGCTCAGCGCTATGGCACTACTCGAAACCGGGGTGGCCGATACTAGCGATAAAGTCAATACCGAAAATGGGGTGATTACCATTTACGGCGAGAAGGTTAGGGACTCGCGTAAGGGCGGTTACGGCACTATTTCATTGCGCAAGGCTTTTGAGGTCAGCTCGAATACTGGGATTGTGAAACTGGTTCAACAACATTTTGAAAAGAACCCTGAAGACTATGTCGATTTTCTTTACACCCGTGGATTTCACGAAACTACTGGCATTACCATTAAAGGTGAAAGCGCGCCAAACATCCCCAAACCTAAAGACGATCGATGGTCTAAAATTTCGCTTCCTTGGATGGCATACGGTTACGGTGTAGAATTCACTCCACTTCAACTGTTGACAATCTATAATGCTGTTGCAAACAACGGCACCATGGTTAAGCCTCAGATCGTGGAACGCATCATGGATCACGGTCGCATCGTTGAGGACTTTGAAACTGCTATTCTTAACCCTGCCATTTGCTCGCAAGACGTGGTTAAAAAGCTTCAAGCTTTGCTGAAAGGCGCAGTGGAGTTGGGAACTGCGAAAAATATTTACGACGAACGTATACCCGTTGCTGGCAAAACCGGAACCTGTCAGTTGAACTACTGGCGCGGAGGAAAAGACTACCAAAGCTCATTTGCAGGCTATTTTCCAGCGAATGATCCAAAATACAGCTGTATTGTAGTCATCAACAAGCCCGACTACTATAAGGGCTACTATGGGAACATCGTCGCAGGCCCAGTATTTAAGGCTATCGCTGATGAGGTGTACAGCCAATTGCCTGAAACCCCTAGCACTTTAAACAGTAAAGAACTCATAGCCGCTCGTACTATCACTGTAGGAGAAGAACGCTTCGAACAAGCATTTCAAAAGAACTTCCTACCCAGCTTTAATGGACTGGATGCGCGCACAGCTGCACGAATTTTAGAAGGTCAAGGCCTTACCGTTACGCTTGTAGGTACAGGCCGCGTAGTACGACAAGAACCTGCTCTAGGCACCCCACTCCACAAATGTTCCACCGTAAAACTAGTACTGCGATGAAACTACTTAAAGACCTGCTTTACGGCGTTCGCATTCAAGAAATTATAGGGAACACCCAAATCGCCATAGAAAGCATTTGCTATGACAGTAGAAAGTCTAGTAAAAATGCCTTGTTTGTGGCAATATCTGGAACACAAGTAGATGGTCATGATTTTATAGAAACCGCCATAGACCTTGGGGCTATTGCAGTATTGTGTGAAAAGATACCGGCAAAAACACGAGAAGGCATTCATTACATACAGACCAAAGACAGTGCCTATGCATTAAGTGCTGTTGCTTCGAATTGGTTTGGTAATCCAAGTGAGGAAATGAAAGTTATAGGCGTTACCGGTACCAACGGTAAAACCACGGTCGCTACCCTTCTTTTTGATCTGTTCAGCGCACTTGAAGGTGAGCTTTGTGGACTATTAAGCACCATTTCAGTACGTATCGGAAGAACGACCTTACCAGCGACGCATACCACACCTGATGCATTGGCTGTTCAAGAGCACATGCGCGCAATGGTCGATGCAGGGGTAAAATACTGCTTTATGGAAGTCAGCTCACATGCGCTCGTGCAGCACAGGACTTCCCACATTGATTACGACGTAGCCGTATTCACGAATATCACGCGCGACCATTTGGACTACCACGGGGACATGAACGGCTATATAGCGGCGAAGAAACTGCTTTTTGACGGACTGAAATCGGACGCTATTGCTCTTTACAACGAGGATACGAAACACGGACCAACGATGATTAGCGCGACGAAAGCTAAGGTGAAGAGCTATGCTTTGAAATTCCCTGCAGATTATAAAGTCAAAATCTTAGAACGTCGGTTTGACGGAATGCTCTTGACCCTGAACGACCAGGAATGTTGGTCGCACATTTTAGGCGATTTCAACGCTTATAATTTGTGTGCGTTGTATGCAGTTGGAATAGAAATGGGCAAAGATCCGCTACAACTCCTTACTGCTATTAGTTTACTCAAACCGGTGGACGGTCGTTTCCAAACCCTACAAGGAAAAGACATCACTGCAGTGGTGGATTACGCGCACACTCCAGATGCACTTCAAAACGTGCTAGGAACAATCAATGACCTTAATCAAGGGCAAGGAAAAGTCATAACCGTAGTGGGTTGCGGTGGAAATAGGGACAAAGGAAAACGCCCTCAAATGGCGGCAATTGCAGCAAAAGAAAGCAATAAGGTCATACTCACCAGCGATAATCCGCGCAACGAAGAACCCGACACCATACTCGCTGAAATGGAGGCTGGATTAAGTCCCGATCAAAAAGCTCGGGTCTTGACTATAGAGGACCGCGCGCAAGCCATAAAAAGTGCACTAATGCTGGCCCAAGCGGGAGACATCGTTCTTATCGCAGGTAAAGGGCATGAAAAATACCAAGAGATCAAAGGAGAACGCACACACTTCGATGATGTCGAAGAGGTACAAAACTTCCTAAACAACTAATTATGCTGTACTACCTATTTACTTATTTAGACCAAGCCTACGACATCCCAGGAGCAGGTGTGTTTCAGTACATCACTTTCCGAGCCGCAATGGCGGTGATTACCTCATTAATCATTTCAATGTTGTTCGGGAAACGCCTGATAGACAGACTACAACGCTTACAAGTCGGCGAAACCGTTCGCGACCTTGGCCTAGAAGGTCAAAATCAAAAAGCGGGTACACCAACAATGGGAGGAGTGATTATCATTTTGGCAATTGTAGTTCCCACGCTGCTCTGGGCAAAATTGGACAATATCTATATCTTATTGATGCTCATTTCCACCCTTTGGATGGGGGCTATTGGCTTTCTGGATGACTACATTAAGGTCTTCAAAAAGGATAAAAAAGGACTGCGTGGAATTTTCAAGGTCATCGGTCAAATTGTGCTTGGTGTTGTTGTAGGGAGTACGTTGTATTTCCACACTGAAGTCACCATCAAAGAAAAGCTACCTGTAGTAGAAACTGCCTCATGGGAGGCTGGTGAAGAGGCGCCTGCAGCGACTTATGGTGATGCGGTAAAGAGTTCGAAAACCACCATTCCCTTTTTAAAAGACAACGAATTTGACTACGAAATCTTCACCCGATGGTTGGGACCTACGGGATCGAATTGGACCTGGTTGGTGTACATTTTTGCAGTCATCTTTATCATTACGGCGGTTTCAAACGGAGCCAATTTGACCGACGGATTGGACGGGTTAGCTACGGGCACCACAGCGATTGCAGGAACAGCCCTACTGGTTCTAGCCTACGTTAGTGGTTCTATCGTTTTCTCAAGCTACCTCAACATTATGTACATCCCTAATTCAGGGGAACTTGTGATTTTCACCGCAGCATTTATCGGAGCGGCTATAGGGTTCCTATGGTACAATAGCTTCCCAGCGCAAGTCTTCATGGGCGATACAGGATCATTAGCTATTGGGGCTATCGTAGCTGTAATCGCATTAGCCGTTCGTAAAGAGTTCTTATTGCCCATCATAGCCGGAGTATTCTTAGCAGAGAATGTCAGTGTCATTTTACAAGTGAGTTACTTCAAATACACGAAGAAAAAATACGGTGAAGGCCGCCGGATTTTCTTGATGAGTCCACTGCACCACCACTACCAAAAGAAGGGATACCCGGAAACTAAAATCGTGACTCGATTCTGGATTGTAGGCATCATGCTCGCAGTATTAGCAATCGCAACCTTGAAGCTGAGATAAGTTGAATCACCCCTACCCAAATATCGCCATACTTGGTGCCGGCATCAGCGGCATGGGCGCAGCGCAATTAGCTTATGCACTGGGTATTCCTGCATTTCTCAGCGACGCAAAAGTGCTTTCTGAGAAAGACAAACTGCAGTTGGATCAGTGGGGAATCGACTATGAGGAAAATGGTCACGACACGGACCGATTAAAAGCAGCAGCAGCCGTCATTAAAAGTCCTGGTATTCCGCACACCGCACCAATCATAAAAGCACTGAAAGCTGATGGATCGGTCGTTTTAGGCGAAGTAGACTGGGCAGCCCACTACACTGCGGCAAAACTAATAGGGATCACAGGAAGTAATGGTAAAACCACAACTGCAACCTTGTGTCACCACATTATGGCAGCTGAAATGGATGCCGTTTTGGCGGGAAATATTGGTCAGAGTTTGGCCGGTGTACTGGCGAATCGAATGCTGAACGCTGAGCCAGATCCTGAAGCAGTGGTTTTGGAGTTGAGCAGTTTCCAATTGGACGATGTCTTCGAACTAAAATTGGACCAAGGCATACTAACAAACATCACCCCCGACCACCTCGACCGCTACGAATACGACTTGAAAAAATATGCGGCCAGTAAAATGCAATTGGCCACCTATACCACCGGGCAATTCATCTACTGCGACGATGACCCCATTTCGAATACAGCATTAGAGCAATGGCTGCAACAGCATCTCAACCCTCCAACGCTATTAGCCTATGGAACTGACACACCAGCAGGGCCACACAGAATAACAACGAAAGAAAACAACACAATAACCATTCAATTAAATAACGAAGCAATGACTATTGAAGAACTCGCATTACAAGGGAAGCACAACATGTACAACAGCATGGCTGCTGGATTAAGCAGCCGCTTGATGAACATTAGAAAAGAAACCGTGCGCAAACAACTATCGACTTTCGATTCGCTAGAGCATCGTCTGGAAAGTATTTTGAACATCAGCGGTGTGGAATACATCAACGACAGCAAAGCGACTAATGTGAACGCCACGTATTATGCCTTAGAATGCCAAAGCAAGCCTGTGGTCTGGATCGTTGGCGGTGTGGACAAGGGAAATGACTATGCGGAATTACTCCAGCTCGTTGAAGGAAAAGTAAAGGGTATCGTTGCCTTGGGTTTAGATAATGAGAAAATCAAAGCAGCTTTTGGAGAAGTTCCAGCCTTCGCTGAAGCAGAAACGATGAAAGATGCGGTTCGCGCAGCTTCGAAAATGGCAGATAAAGGGGATGTAGTGTTGCTCAGCCCGTGCTGCGCCTCATTCGATCTCTTCGAAAACTATGAAGACCGCGGACGCCAATTCAAAAACGCAGTACGCATGCTCTAAGACAGAATACGGTGAATACAGTCCAGAAATATCTAAAAGGGGACCAATTCCTTTGGGGCCTCATTTTACTGCTCATGCTAGTGAGCTTCTTGCCTATCTATAGTGCGAGTAGCTCCCTTGCATACAAACATGGCGGTGGAAACACATTTAGATTTTTGACCAAACACCTTATTCATTTGGTCTTGGGCGGCTTCTTTCTGTACAGCGTACACCGATTAAACTTCAGAATCATCGGTAAATTTTCAATCATCATACTGCCCGCAGCCATCGTCCTACTCATGGTGACCTTATTCCAAGGGACTACAATGGGTGGCGCAAATGCCGCGCGTTGGGTACGTATTCCGGTTATAAACATGAGCTTTCAAACCTCAGCTTTTGCTTCGTTAGCGCTGCTGGTTTGGCTCGCCCGGTGGTTGGCAAAACCCCGAGACTTCACCTTGTTTAAAAGCTTGTATTACCCGCTAGGCGCTATTGCCCTAACGCTTATTTTTATTTTACCGGCCGATTTCTCTACAACCGCTATCATCTTCGGGATGACCTTCATTCTAATGATTGCCGCCGGTGTTCCGTGGAAACATTTAGGAAAAATCATCGGTATTGGCGGGATAGTCCTGACTCTTTTCATCTTAATAGTTCTTGCCTTCCCGGGAATTTCAAACCGGGTCGATACCTGGAAATCAAGAATCGTAAACTTCGGCACATCTGATTCCGACGCATCTTACCAAACCGACCTTGCAAAAATGGCCATTGCGGAGGGACAACTCTTTGGCAAAGGGCCGGGGAAAAGTGTACAGAAAAACTTCCTACCCCAATCGAATTCGGACTTTGTTTTTGCCGTCATAACAGAAGAATATGGCCTTATTGGCGCAAGCGGTGTAGTACTACTGTACATGGCACTTTTTCGACGCTTTGTACGAATTGCGCGACGCGCCCACACCAAATTTGGCACCTTACTTGTCTTAGCGGCGGCCTCTGGTATGATCTTACAAACCCTCGTGAATATGGGGGTAGCTACCAACCTCATGCCTGTCACAGGACAAACGCTTCCTTTCTTAAGTGCTGGAGGATCCTCCATATGGATGACCTGTATAGCACTGGGCATCATACTGAGCGTTAGCCATACTGATGTCAAAAAGGTAGTCGGCAAAAGCGCACAAAGCCAGGAAGAACAAGAAAATGCTGAAGCCCATGTCTAAAAGTTTTATCATTAGCGGTGGCGGAACCGGAGGACACATTTTCCCGGCGTTAAGTATTGCCAATGGCCTAAGAGCAAAGTATCCAGATGCTGAAATTCATTTTATAGGCGCTAAAGGCAAAATGGAAATGACCAGAGTACCGGCAGCTGGATTTAAAATTACCGGTGTACCCATCGCGGGAATTAACCGTCAAAAACCTTGGAAAAGCTGGAGTGTTCCGTTCAAACTAGTATACGCACTATGGCTGTGTCGCAAGATTTTAAAGACCCGTAAACCCCACGCTGTCATTGGTACAGGCGGCTATGCGAGTGGGCCGGCATTGTTTATGGCACAACGCATGGGCATTCCTACTATTGTTCAAGAGCAAAACAGCTTCGCCGGGGTAACGAATATTAAATTGGGTGCGAAGGCAAAAGCCATTTGCACTGCCTATAAAAATGCAGAACGGTTCTTTCCCTCTGATAAAGTGCACCTCACAGGCAATCCCGTGCGCGAAGTATTTACGAATCCACTCCCGATACAAAGTGAGTGTAAAAAGAAATTAGGACTTGACGCTAAGAGGCAAACACTACTCATTTTAGGCGGGAGTTTAGGTGCGCGAGCCATCAACCAACAAATGGAAAAGAGTCTTCCAACACTACTGCAACAAGGCTGGCAGATCTTTTGGCAGTGCGGGAAACTGTATGAAGACGAATACGTGTCGCTTACTTCTGAGACGGTGAAAGTGCATGCGTTTATTGATGACATGGCTACAGCTTATTCCGCGGCAGATGCGATCGTAAGTCGCGCAGGAGCAGGTACGTTAAGCGAACTCTGTTTGATCGGTAAAGGTGCAGTGCTCATTCCAAGCCCGAATGTCGCGGAAGACCACCAAACGCATAATGCGCGTGCATTGAGTGAAATAGGAGCGGCAGTGCTCATTCCGGAAATAGAATTGGACGAGCGCTTCACTATTGAACTTGAAGCGCTGTATCAAAACACCGAGCGCAGGGACCGATTAGGCGAGAATATTAAGAAACTTGCCCTCCCCAAAGCGACCCAAGATATATGCACCCTGATTAGCGAATTGATTGCGTGATAAAAAAACACTCACATATCGTTTTCATTGGGATTGGCGGGATCGGTATGAGCGCTTTGGCGCGTCATTTTCTGCATCAAAACATTCCCGTTTTCGGTTTTGACCGCATAAAAACAGCCCTTACCGAGGCATTGGAAAAGGAAGGTGCACTACTTTGCTACACCGAAGATGTATCTGCGTATCCGGGTTGGTCCGAAGCAGAAACTACGGTTATTTACACTCCCGCAATTGCATCGACACATCCATGGCGCTTGTTTTTTGAGGCGTATAAACCCATCAAACGCGCGGCTGCATTAGGACAACTCACTAAGGGATACAAAACGCTTGCTGTCGCTGGAACACACGGAAAAACCAGTACTAGCGCAATACTCACGCACCTTTTAACGTCGGCCGGACTAAACCCGACTGCGTTTATTGGGGGAATCTTAAGCGCGTCCGGCACCAACTACAGGTTGGGCGATGGCCCGTGGATGATTGTGGAGGCCGATGAATTTGACAGGTCCTTCCTTCACCTTCATCCAAACGCTGCGGCTATAACGACTACCGATGCAGATCATCTGGATATTTACGACGACGAAACTGATCTAAACAACACCTTTGATGCCTTCATAAAACAGGTCGAAGGGCCAACGTTTACCGGGACAGGCTTAAAGAAAACTACGGCTGTCGGCAGCACAGGCAACCACTCCTTTGCTACGAATATTCACGCCAATCAGGGTTCCTACACGTTTACACTTCATCTCGGAAATGACCACTTTGAAACAAAGCTCTTCATGCCTGGCAAACACAACGTCTACAATGCGGTCCTTGCTGCAGCACTTGCGCATCATGCAGGAGTTTCTTTAGAACAGATCGCAGCAGCGCTCCCAACCTTTGAAGGAATACAACGCAGATTTGAATACCACCTGAAGGGAAATACTACGCTCATCGAAGACTACGCCCACCATCCCACGGAGCTCAAAGCACTGATCGATAGCCTAAACGAAATGTACCCTGAAAAGAACATACTGCTGTGCTTTCAACCCCATTTATACACTCGCACTCGCGATTTCTTTAACGGATTTGTAACGCAACTTAAACGCGTACATCGTTGCATTCTTTTACCTATTTACGCCGCTCGGGAGCACCCCATTGAAGGTATACATTCTACTGCTCTAGCAGCGCAAATCCCTGGTGCCAAAACCTGCAATTTAGAGGCACTCCCTCAGGCAGTACGTAAAGAAAAGTACGATGTGGTTCTGGTCGTAGGCGCCGGTGATATTGGCGACACCGTACCCCAATTAAAAGCTGTTTTACGATGAAAAAGAAACGGCTTTTATATACCGCTTTAAGTATCATCTTCGGTGCAGGACTGATTTTCAGCGCTGTGCTGAGCATGCAACATTGGAAAAATGCAGCCTTTGATACAATCGAAATATCGTTTCAACACCCTGATAATCAGGCGCTTGTTGTTCGACCCGAAGTATTGCCGCTGATCGATGCTTTTTTAAGCGCACAGCCCGATTCTAGTGCGCTGAAGACTCCTACATTTTTGTTAGAAACCTCTTTGGAAGCCTTGCCGTACGTGGCCGATGCACAGGTATATTGGAATTTAAATCAGTCTTTGGTCGTAAACGTGGTTTCAAAGCAAGCGAAGGCGAAAGTCTTCATGAACGATGAACCGTTTTTGCTTACAGAAGCGCACGAGCTTCTACCAGCACCGAGACAAACACCACTGGACTTGCCCATTATTACAGGGGTGAAAGACAGTGCAAATGCCGCTAGAGCCGGTCTACTATTAGACGAAGTGATTGCCAGCCCTGCATTCACTTTTGACGGCCTAGCACAAATGGAGGTAAACGCGTCGTATGTAGTGCTCATTCCTCAAGGATATGCGCACCACATCAAAGCAAATATCGGCAATGAATTGGCTGGTGACCTGCGAAAGTTGAGCGCCTTCTATGCCGCTAAACCGACGCAAGAACTTGAAGAAATAAAAAGCATTGACTTGCGATATAAAAACCAAGTAGTAAGCAAAACGAGATGACACAGAACGCCCCTTTAGCAGTAGGTCTGGACATCGGAACCACTAAAATTGTAGCCGTAGTGGGCCGATTAAACGAGCACCGTAAGATTGAAGTCTTGGGTATTGGAAAAAGTAAAAGCCTCGGTGTCCAACGCGGGGTGGTAGCGAATATTACGCTCACCATTGAAAGCATTCAAGCCGCAGTAAAAGTGGCCGAAGAGAATTCTGGCCTGAAAATCACTGAGGTCATGGTAGGTATTGCCGGACAACACATACGTTCAATGCAGCATTCCGACTACATCATGCGCGAAGATGCTGAAGCCATTATCAATGTGGAGGATCTCGCTTCCTTGCAAAAAAACGTGCACAATCTAGTGATGATGCCCGGGGAGCAAATCTTGCATGCACTCCCACAAGAATACAAGGTGGATGGCGATGCCAACATCGTGAATCCACAGGGAATGTACGGATCACGATTGGAAGCAAATTTTCACATCGTTGTTGGTCAGATTGCTTCTATTAAAAATATCGCGCGTTGTGTAGAGCAGAGCGAGCTCAAAGTGGGAGATATTACGCTAGAACCATTGGCTTCGGCCGCCGCAGTTCTTGCAGAAGAAGAAAAAGATGCAGGCGTGGTCCTTGTCGATATCGGCGGCGGAACTACAGATATTGCCATTTTCAAAGACCATATCATTCGCCATACCGCAGTTATACCTTTTGGTGGTAAAGTGATTACGGAAGACATCAAAGAAGGCTGCGAAATTATAGAGAAACAAGCGGAGACATTGAAAGTGAAGTTTGGCTCTGCATGGCCTGGAGAGAACAAAGACAATGAGATTGTCAGCATTCCTGGACTGCGCGGAAGGCCGCCAAAAGAAATCAGCCTAAAAACATTGTCGAAGATTATCAATGCACGCGTTCGTGAAATCATGGAAAGTGTCATTGCAGAAATCCGTAATTACCAGCAAAACGATCCGCGAAAGCGACTTATCGGTGGTATTGTACTCACCGGAGGAGGTTCGCAACTGAAACACATGAGCCAATTGGTCGAATACCTTACCGGTATGCCGACGCGCATTGGTTACCCAAACGAGCATTTAGCAAGTGGTTACGTCAAGGAATTGGCCTCACCCGTTTATGCAACTTCTATTGGTTTACTAAGTATGGCGCTAGAATCGCAAGACCATCCTATGGCATACGACCCTAGAGAAACCGAACAGCCAATCGCTCTTGAAACTCCTGAGGAAAAAGAAGAAGAACCCATCGAAGAAGTTGAAGGTGCACCTGACCAAACGGGAAGTACACAAGCTGCGCCTCGTAAAGATCCTTTCTGGAAGGGCTTTATGAACAACCTCAAAGAATGGCTAGAAAACGACGAAGACATAGAATAACCGAACAACCATGATAGAAGACGGAATTCAATTCAACCTTCCTAAAAACAGAAGCTCAGTCATCAAGGTAATTGGTGTCGGAGGTGGAGGTTCCAACGCAGTCAATCACATGAAGAATGTGGGCGTGAACGGCGTGGACTTCATTATCTGTAACACGGATGCGCAGGCACTTTACCACAGTCCTGTCGCAAATAAGGTCCAATTAGGCGCTTCACTTACGGAAGGGCTTGGTGCTGGAGCAGATCCTGAGATAGGTCGCAGTGCAGCGGAAGAAAGTATTCAAGAGATTCAGAACATTCTTGAAACTGGAACTAAGATGTGTTTCATCACGGCCGGAATGGGCGGTGGTACAGGTACAGGAGCGGCACCCATCATCGCCAAAGCCGCGCGTGAAATGGGTATACTCACTGTAGGAATTGTAACCGTGCCCTTCTCTTTCGAAGGGAAAATGAGAGCAGATCAAGCAGCGATTGGGATAAAAGCCATGCGTGATGCAGTGGACAGCCTCATTGTCATCAACAACGACAAACTGCGCCAAGTATATGGTGATTTAGGATTTAGGAATGCGTTTAGCAAAGCCGATGAGGTTTTGGCTGGGGCAGCTAAAGGAATAGCCGAAGTCATCACAAACCACTACACTCAGAACATTGACTTGCGCGATGCAAAAACCGTTCTTGAAAACAGCGGATCCGCTTTGTTTGGAACCGGTGAAGGTGAAGGTCCTGAACGAGCAGCAGCAGCTGTAGGCGCAGCTTTAGACTCGCCACTATTAAATGACAACCATATTAAGGGCGCTAAAAACGTCCTGTTATTGTTGACTTCAGGAGATAGCGAACAAGAAGTTACTATTGATGAAATAGGTGAAATCACAGACCATATTCAACGTGAGGCAGGAGGTAAGGCGAATGTGATTATGGGAATTGGCTCCAGTGAAGAAACAGGCAGCCGCATTACATGTACCATCATCGCAACCGGATTCCCAACAGGTACCCAAGTACTCCCTTCAGACAAGCCGGAAGTGGTAAAGTATAAGTTAGATACGCAGGAAATAGACGAGGTTGCTGTTGCAGCACAGCCAACCGATGAAACAATACCTGATTCGCAAAAATCAGAACGCGTTATCATGGATCTCGGGGCGGTTGAAGAAGAGGTACAAGCCTTAGATACACCAGTGACACCGGAAGTTGAAGTTCATTTAGAGCCTGTCACAGAGCCTAATGAGATTGAGGACACTATTGAGGTAGAAACACAGGGGTTCCCGCAACAGCCAGATGAAGATATCGACGCTACCTTTGAGGAGACACTAGAGAAAGATGCTCAAACGATCGAGGAGGAAGCGCCGACAGTCCATGTCTTAGAATGGGATATGGAAGACGATTCTGATGAAGCCGTATTAGTGAAGGAAGAAGTAGTGGTAGACGAAGCTGAATTCACAGATGGAGAGTCGTCGGAAACTGAGGAAACGCCAACACTGGCAGGAGGTTGGGATTTATTCTCTCAAGATGAATCGGTTGAAGAAGAAATGGAATTGTCCTTTGTTGATGAGGATGAACCTGAAGAACTTCTTGCACAGGAAGAAACAACTATAGAAGCGCATACAGAAGAAGAATTTGACGCACCCGCTCCACCAAAAATGGAGCGTACTATTGTGGATTCCGAAGAGAAACTAACCGAAGAAGTCGTGCATGACGTAGCTCTAGAAAGCCCTACGAGTGCCAATTCTTCTTTCGAAGACGTTCAAGCAATTGGCGAAGAGCGCAAGTTTACCCTAGAAGATATTGACGGTGATGGTTTTACGCTTGAAATGGAAGACTTAGAGTCACCGCAAGCGCATCAAGATTCGAACGAAGGAATTGAAGACACGGAATACGACCCTTTTGATTTAAGCTTGAGTGAAATGCCTGAACTCAAGCAAAAAGCAGAACAAGAAAGCGTGGAGGGCAGTTTTACATTGGTTAGCAATGAGTTTGAATTAGAACCTCAAATCAATAATCCAACCGCGGAGGTAGATACGCTGGGTTCGGAAGATCCGACCCTGAATTTTCAAATAAAAGAAAGTGAGGTGCCCGCGTTTAAAGAAGCAAGTGAGGAAGGAACTGATTTTGATATGGACCAACCGTTGAGTCAAATGCCAAAGCGCGCACTCAGCGATTTACCTCCTAAAATTCAAGACCGTATGTCTCGCTTACAATCGTTCCAATACCAGTTCAAAGCGAATCTTCAAAACCTGAGTGACGCAGAAAGAGTTCCCGCATATTTGCGCCAGGGCATGGAGGTCGATTTAGATCATAAAAGCAGTGAACAACCCTCTAATATTGGCGTTGATAACGATGGAAACATCAGAACAAATAATTCATTCTTACACGATAACGTAGATTAATCATGTCCTTAGAAGCACTCATCATGACCGATTTAAAATCGGCAATGAAAGCGAAAGACCGCGTCGCTCTTGAAGCCCTTCGCGCTATAAAAACTGCCATCCTTAATGAAAAAACTTCAGTCGGAGCGGGAGAAATGTCGGAAGCCGATGAAATGAAGCTGTTGACAAAACTAAGAAAGCAACGTATAGAAAGCGCCACCATTTTTAGAGAACAAAACCGCGCGGATCTTGCTGAACCAGAAGAGGCTCAGTTGGCGATTATCGAACGTTATTTACCCGAAATGCTCTCCGAGGCAGAGATTGAAGCGAAAGTTGAGGAAATAATTGCAGCTGTAGGCGCAACATCCATGGCGGATATGGGCAAAGTTATGGGCCAGGCATCCGCTGCGATGGCAGGTAAAGCTGACGGTAAAGTGATCAGTGGATTTGTGCGCAAACACCTCGCTTAAATTCATCTTCACTTAATATGATAAGCCCGGCTTTTGCCGGGCTTTTTTCGTTAAATTTGTGTCCATCAAAAACTAAAGTTGTGCGACTATCTTTTCTTTTGGTATTGAGCATTTTAACACTGAACAGTGTTGCGCAAGATCGTACCGTTCGTCTCATGACTTATAATATTCTGAACTACCGCAACACCACTTCGTATTGCACGAGTTCTAACAATAGCTCCAGCAACAAAGAAGGACATTTAGAAACCATCATTAGCGAAATAGAACCGCATGTAGTGGTAATGAACGAAATAGGCAGCAACCCAAACAACCTGACCTACCTTCTTAATAATGCCTTCAATACCGGTTCAGCCACGAACTGGGCCATGGCAAACCATGTGCACAACGGTTTTTCATCTCTAGTCAATGGTGTCGCGTACCGCAGCGATATTTTGGGGATTACGAACCAGTGGGCGATCACTAAAGATGCCGATAATAATTCTTTAGTTCGAGCAATTGATATTGTTCGCTTCTATTATAAAGACGCTTTACTCCAAGGCAATAGTGATACCGCAACTTTCGTAGTTATTGGCGCACACTTTAAAGCAGGTAACTCTTCGTCCGACGCTGCGCAACGAAATCAAGCGGCCACAGCGATAGTTGACTGGATTGACGCGCACAATTTTGAGAACGTTTTCTTATTGGGCGATCTCAATACCTATTCTAGCAACGAATCTTCTTTTCAAAGCCTTATTGGAGGAAATACCTTTCGGTTTGAGGACCCCATTACTTCCAATGGAAATTGGCACAACAATAGCAACTTCGCTTCCATACATACACAGAGCACCCGTACTTCAGGGAATTGCCATTCGGGAGGCGGCTTAGACGATCGCTTTGACCATATTCTCTGTTCAGAGGAAGTGATTGAAGGCGACGCGCAAATCACCTATGCGCCGAATAGTTATTTTGCAATAGGAAACGACGGCAACCATTTTAACAATGCTATTAATTCCGGCACAAATTACAGCGTAAGTAGTGCCGTATTGAGCGCTCTTTATGCTTTGAGCGACCATCTCCCTGTGATTGTAGATATTGAAATTGAAGGGCAACAATTAGCGATAGCCTCTCATGAAGGGAATTGGAAGTTACCTAATCCTATGCCCGCGGGGGCAACTCTGACGCTACCGGAGCAAAGTCATTTATACATTAGCACGCTCACAGGACAAGAATTGTTCGAAACCTCCGAAACTACCTTTACTGTTCCCTTACTGCCAATGGGCACTTACCTACTTCGTTTAGAGACTATGAACGGTCACACTACGCGTAAAATCATTTTTTAATGCAGCACAGAACCCTCCTTCTTCTCGCCCTTTTGTGTAGCCTTTTTACACAAGCACAGAACTTCGAAGAGTTCCAAACGACTCAGGCAAATGTTCGACTATCGGCAACGAATGCGGGGACATTTGGTAATGCATTTAGAGGCTATAAAGATGGATCGGGTACACCTTCATTAGAATATCCAGCTGGATCGGGTATTGAGCATTTATTTGAAGGCGGCATTTGGATAGGCGGAACAGCAAACGGTGTCATTCGTGTCAGTACCTCCGCATATGATTCACCGCAAGGGTATGCACCTGGGCGCGGTGGATTCGAATTTAACCCAGTGCCAGGGATGCCGGTTAAGGAAATGAGCAGTCTTAAAACTTCACCAAAGTTTAATTCCACTGCTATTTCTCATCAAGATTTTATTGCCAATTTTTCTGACTCTACCTTATTAGTACCAGGAACGTCTATCCCGATCAACAATCACATCAACCCGATGGACATCGTTGCAGAAATGCGTATTTTGAATTGGAACTACAGCTTTTCGGATTTCATGGCCATGTGTTCATTAACCATCTACAATACGGGAGACCAAAGCTTCGACGACCTCTATATAGGTTTATGGAACAACACGGTGGTAAGAAACGTAAATATCACTCCTGCAGGCGCCGGAGGCGCTACTTTTTATTCTCAAGGCGGTAATGGTTTTGTAGATAGTTTGAATCTAGCGTATTGTTACGATGCTACCGGAGATGAAGGTTTTACAGACAGTTATGTAGGTCAGGTATTTTTAGGCGGTGAAGACAAGCAAGGCTTCCGTCACCCAAGAACCGATTCTAGTTTCAGAGTAAACTACAACGCATGGGTCTTTAACAACAGCGGTCAGAGCACGTTCTTTTTTCCGACCACAGATCAACAGCGCTATCAGAAAATGACTGATGGCTTCAACCAAAATCCATGTTGGACGAACCCCACATCTGCAGGTTGTGTGAGCACCTTAGATGTTGATCTTCAAGACGAACTGAACAAGAGCGGAAACCGTTCTGACCTCATATCAGCCGGTCCATTCAGTACTTTTGGACCCGGAGATACTATTAATATTGCTTTTGCCTTTGTTGTGGCAAAAAAAATGGAAGACGGTAATCCGAATGCCCAAAATAATGCGGTTCAGCGCAGTGGATTACTCAGCGCAGCGAATTGGGCACAAACCACTTACAATGGTGAAGACGGTAACTTCAACGGGATCCTGGATCCGGGAGAAGATAAAGATGGCGACGGGGAAATTACACGCTTCATCCTTCCTACACCACCCACCATTCCATATTCGCGAGTGGAAGCTGGTGAAAACAGCGCTACCATTTACTGGGCCAGCAATAGTGTCGCAAGCGTTGACCCCATTTCCAAAAAACAAGATTTTGAAGGATTCAACATCTACGCCACTAGTACGGGATTTGATGTGTTCGGTACCCCAAATCTTGCTGAAGATTTAAGCTTAGTCGCATCGTTTGATAGCACTGGTAATGATTATGGAATGAATAACGGGTTTACACCGGTATTACTTCCAACTCCTAAAGAATTCGATAACGATACGGTGGTTTATGATTACGCCTATACACTTTCTCCTTTACCCAATGGATGGCAAACGGCAATGGCCGTTACAGCTTTTGATAAAGGCGATCTAAACTCAGGGTTAGAAAGCCTTGAAAGCTCTGCGCTTGCAAATGTTACGCGCGTCTTCCCGGGTACAGAAGCTGCAAACGAAGAAGATCGGCCGTATGCTTATCCTAACCCGTATTACCTTAGTGCCGGATGGGAAGGACAGAGTAATTTTCAAGAGGAAAGTAGAAAAATCATCTTTGCCAACCTTCCCGCACATTGCGAAATTACGATTACCACAGCTGCAGGCGATTTGATCGATACGTTTGAGCATACACCAGATTACAACGGTACGGATATTCGTTGGTTTAGAACCTTCGGATCAGAAAATCCAGAGCAAAACACATTCTCAGGTGGAGAGCATGCATGGGATTTATTATCAAAAGAAAGTCAAATCATCGCTCGAGGCACTTATCTCTTGCATGTACAAGATTTAGAAACAGGAAAACGAACTACAGAACCCTTTATAATAATTAAGTAATGAGAAAATATCTACTCACCCTTTTAGTTGCTGCATTCGCTTCAACTGCCTTTGGTCAATCCTATGTTAGCATTAGTACAATCAACGACGTATCTGCTAGCGATCTAGCCGCATGTAACGATACTTCTGCCTACCTCGGGCAGACCATCATTACCCGCGGAGTTGTTGTTACCCCTGGTTGGGCTACGGAAGTAGCCTCTGGTTCGGTGACTGGCGGACAGCGCCCTTTTATTTTTATCCAAGACACTGCAGTTGGTGGGCAAAGTTCGCCTTGGGCAGGAATTGAAGTTATGGGCGTGTATTCAGCCTCAAATGGATCACTTCAAGTGCCTTCCACTTTTACCCAGGTACTTCCGGGCGATATCGTTGAAGTCAAAGGTTTGGTCGGTGAATACAATGGTTCGAACCAATTAAGCTTGGTCGATGCCAACAGCTTCAGTATCATTTCAACCACCACAGATCCCGTTATAAGCGATACGATTTCCTTGGGCGATCTTAACGACAACCAGCAAGTCAACCAACTCACCACGGGTGAACAATACGAAGGATCTTTCGTAACACTAGAAAATCTTACCGTGACTTCTGTTATTCAATTTTCTGGTAACCGCGTCAGCTTCAACGTAGCCGATGCGAATGGAAACGTCATTAACGTGAGTGACCGATTCTTAGCTCAAAAACTCTCATCGTACAGTACGGTGAATCCTAATTCGCCGCAGTCACAGGGTTCTTTTGTACCACCAGTACCAGGAACATTCCTAAACTCATTAAGTGGCGTGGTTCGTCACGACGCAAATGGTTGTACAGGTGATAATGGACGTGGCTATGAAATCAATCCATTTGACAGTTTGCATTATGACGTAGGCTATGCGCCGCCGTACATCGCGAACTTCGAGCGTGATCCATCTGTACCTACTTCTAATCAAGACGTTGAGATCGTATGTAACATTACAGATTACGACGGCACCGTAGATAGTGTCTGTATCGCATGGACTGCGGATAACGCAGTTAGCATTGCAAATATGCCGAAATACGCCTTCCCTTTAAGTGCCGGTACAACCGATGAATACGAATACGAAATTCCAGCACAAATCGACGGAAGTACCGTTCGCTACTACATCTATGCGGTGGATAATGATGGCAACGAGAGCTGGTATCCAACGAAACCGACGACTCAAGCTTTACCAAACATTGAATTCTACACCGTCCGTGATAACGGAATGCTCGTCTATGACATTCAATACACCATGGACCCCTTTGGCGACAGTCCTTTAGAAACGCAAGAGGTGACCGTCAAGGGTGTGGTCACTGCTTCAACGAAAATTGGTGACCTGGGTTACCTTTATATTCAAGATGAAACCGGCTCTTCATGGAGTGGAATTTGGTGTGTGGGTATTGGATTGAACCAATTTTACCGCAACGAAGAAGTCGAAGTAACTGGAGTCGTAGAAGAGTATTACGGAATGACACGTATTAATGTCACCTCAGCGAATAAAACGGGCAATTTGGGGATGGTAAGCGCAACTGTGCTTGACCCATCCGATTCCGCCTCCTACGCAAATTTTGGCTGGGAGCCTTACGAAAGTATGTTTATCCGCTATGAGCAGCCTAACGGCAAACTTCACATTAGCCAAACAAATTTAGGCTTTGGTGATTATGCAGTGAGCAGTTCAAATACTGGTGCATTGAGTCGTAGCGGCCGCGTTCTTGCAGGGCGTCAGAGTACTACTGCATACAGTTCATTGGATGTACAGTTAGTGACCGACACTTCTTACAGCAGTTTAGACGGTGAAATGAATGTAATGCCAATCGTTGTTAGTGATACGATGACTTTCGATGCGATCGAAGGTATTCTTTACTACGGCTTTAGCAACTTCCGATTATTACCCAGAAATAACAATGACTTCATCGGTGCCAACGTAACTTTAGATAGCATTACGGTAGCGAATTCACCAATCAGCTTAGTAGAATTGGCCCAAATGAACGTTGCGTATTACCCGAACCCAGTAAATAATCAACTGACCGTTAAAGCACCTATGGATGGTGTATTAGCGATCTACAATAGCGCGGGAAAACGCGTGTTAGGTGAGCGTTTCTCTCAAGAGTCAAATGTAGATGTAAGTGCATTACCTAACGGGTTGTACTTACTAAGTCTTGAAGGATCTAAAGGCCAATTCTTTACTCGAATTTCTGTACAACACTAATTCATGAAACACCTACTGTACTTCGCATTAGCGGTACTCGTCTTTAGTTGCCGCGGGACCAACGATCCCGTGGCAAACAAGGCACCTGAAACACTACTTCAAGTCGACAGTATTGTGCGCTATGGTGACCTCCGCTTAGGAACGAACGTTACCCTGCACTGGTACGGTATGGATGTAGACGGTTTTATCAAAGGCTACCACATCACAGTAGATGATGCTGCAAGCTTTACCGAAAATACGGACAGTAGTTTCAGTTTTAGCATTGAAGCGGGTCAGGATACGACGGATATTTTACTCACGGTCGCGGCAGAAGATAACGAAGGACTGATCGACCCTTCACCTGCTACACTCATTGTACCTATAAAAAATGCTGCCCCTGCGGTGGCCATAGATCCAGACGGGCTGTTATCAGATAGTGCGTTTATTGTAGCCACGGTAGATTGGCGGGCAACGGATGACGATGGGGATGAAACCATTGAAAGTGTAGAGTTCAAATTAAATGCAGGAAATTGGGTAGAAATAGGCACCTCAATTTCCTTATTATCCTTCGCCACTGACCCCCAAGGCAATGTCGCCTATTACAAAAACGCAGGTTTTATTGACTCCATCCCTGGAGCCGATTTACAAGGCGAAAATTTCATTTTCCTCCGTGCTCGAGACCGCGCAGGCGTCTATTCCGAAATAGACACGACCGCCGGATTTTATTGGAAAGCCGCAAATAGCGCAACGCTCATCATAAACGGTCAACCGGAATACATCGGAAGTACCTACAAGGAATGGATGGATAGCGCAAATGTCGATTACGATTACTTACAAATGGATGCTGTTAGTGGCGCGGGTATACCTGCCTATTGGGACCCTACGTTCGAAATTATCATGTCGAGCTATTCTAAAATTGCTCTTTTCACAGATGCCACGGTATTTCCGACAAAATCAGGCGACGACTATCTCCTAAATATCCTCGCACTAAGCACACAAAAATTCCTTCAAAAGGGCGGAAAACTATTTACTGCGTCGCAGTTTTCATCGAACATGGCTGGCGGTGCCTTTCTAGACATATTCCCTTTAGAAAGCTTAGTTTTTAGTAGTGGACAGGCGCGTTTGACAAACGACAGTACGCTCGCTCCGCTACAACCCGGATTTCCTTCGTTACAGCCGCAAAATATTGTCTTAGGCATTACGCCTATCGTTCCCTCCGCAGATGCAACGGCACTTTATAACGGACAGATCACAAAAATAGCAGGGTGGAACGGTGCCACAACTATGGGCGCCACACGGACACAAAACGGCAGCATTAATCAAGTGTTTGTGGCTTTACCATTACACGTTTTTAATAGGCCCACCAACCACGGAGGCGTACTCCTAGACCATGTATTCAATGCGGTATTCTAAAGCCCTACTTACCCTAGCCTTAATTTTGTGCCAATTCGTTGGGGTTGCGCAACAAAAAGGCGTGTTGCGTGGACGTGCATTGGAAAAAGGCACAAATGAACCCCTGCCTAACGCTGCCGTTTCCATCGTCGGTACTTTTTATCAGACACTGACAGACTTTGATGGGAATTTTGAGATACGCGACATAAAGCCAGGAACCTACAGTGTGAAATTCCAGTTTATTGGATACCAGCCAATTCTCTTCAATGACATTAAAATAGTCTCAAGGAAACCGACTGTACTCACCGCTAAGCTTCAAGAGCAAAGTGAAATGCTTAATGCTGTAACAGTCGTCGGACGTAAAAACCAGGTGGACCTTGAAAAAGCGTCTTCTGCCATTACACTCACTGGAAATGAAATTGGAAAGTTAGTTGCAAAAGGCGTTGAAGATGTATTGGCCCAACAAGCCGGTGTGCAACGTACTACAGATGGGTTGCAAATCCGTGGAGCGCGCGTTTACGAAACAGAATATCTTATTGACGGAATTTCAGCGCAAGATCCACTCGCTGGTACGGGAGGCGGAGTTAGTGTCAGTTCCTCTTCTGTGGGCTCACTCAATCTTATGACCGGTGGTGCAAGCGCCGAATACGGCGGTGGTTCAGCTGGTATTATTAATACTCGTATTAAAGAGGGCGGCGAAAAATTCAGTTGGAGTTTGAATTATCAAACAGATCAGATGGTCGATGCTACCTCTTTCAACACCGATGAACTGGAGGTAACCGTGAGTACACCGGTGCCCTTTACAAAGAAGAAGCTACGTCTCTTTACCACTGCTCGTGGCCAATGGTCCGATCATTATTTTGGGTCTACCGCGAACCAATTAAAATCGAGTTTATTCCCTGATAATCCAGAGCTATGGGCGCCACGCCAAAGCAATGACTATACCCATACCGTAAAATTGAGTTATGCGGATAAAACTGTGGGGAAGTTTTCGCTAACCAATAGTCACAGTCTCAAGGTGAATCAAAATTCT
>Ga0115008_10000104_pt1 | contig 49774 bp, 51 predicted proteins | sample FraStrMetagenome_FD_87164 | JGI IMG/M metagenome (GOLD analysis project Ga0115008, IMG submission 87164) | Marine eukaryotic phytoplankton communities from Arctic Ocean - Fram Strait ARC3M Metagenome | ecosystem: Environmental > Aquatic > Marine > Oceanic | place: Fram Strait | collected... | reverse complement strand
TTTTTATTGTTATATGTGCCGTCCTGAAATAGCGTTACACAAAAAAAGAGTGTAATGAATAAAAATGGAAAAACAGATTACGTAAAACGCAGTCAGAAAGATTACTCCTTGTCCTTAAAATTACAAGTTGTAAGTGAGGTTGAGCGAGGAGAACTCTCAACAACAGGAGCAGTTCGCAGGTATGGAATACAGGCTCGTTCAACGGTTGTGAGTTGGCTTAGAAAATATGGTAACTTTGATTGGGAAAATCAAACACCTTCAAATATGCCCAAAACACCACAACAGAAATTATTGGAGTTGGAGCAAAAAGTGCGTTTACTCGAAAAGCAGAAAAAGCATTTAGAAAAACAAGTTGAGAAAGCGGATAAGAAGTCTATCATTTTTGACATGATCATTGACATGGCAGAAAAAGAGTATAATATTCCTATCCGAAAAAACTCCTCACCCGAGCAATCGACACTTTCAAAGAAGAACAGCAAGAAAGCTTAACGGCTACCTGCAGATTACTCGGGGTAAGTAGACAGGTTTATTATCGATCCCTTCGTTCAAGGTACAAAGGAAAACATACGGCTCAGCGTGTGGTTGAATTAGTGAGTGAGGTTCGCGTCCAAATGCCACGTATCGGAACGCGCAAGCTGTATCATATCCTTCAAGAAGAGTTGAAGGAACTGGGAGTTGGCAGGGATAAATTATTTTCAATTTTAAAAGCAAATCACATGCAAATCATTCCTAAACGATCCTATTATATTACGACTGACTCTCATCATCGGTTCCGTAAACATAAAAACATAGTTGCTGAACTTCCCATCGTTCGACCAGAGCAAGTATGGGTATCAGATATAACCTATATCGGTAATCGAACCAACCCAATATATCTAGCGTTGGTTACAGATGCTTACTCGAAAAAAAATGTAGGATATGACGTATCAAAGAGCCTTTGTTCAATAGGCTCAGTCAGGGCTTTATCAATGGCTGTTAAATCCAGGTCTTACAAAAAGGAAAATCTTATCCATCACTCAGATAGAGGGTTTCAATATTGCAGTGATGAATATCAAAAAGTTTTAAGCGAAAAGAAAATCAAATGCAGTATGACTGAATCCTATGACCCTTACGCAAATGCAGTAGCAGAAAGAGTAAACGGAATCTTAAAGCAAGAATTTCTAGGTTATGATAAAAATCTACCAATCGGCATTATGAAGGAACTGGTCAAAGATAGTATCAGGATCTACAACAACTTCAGACCTCACTATTCTTGCAATATGTTAACTCCTGTAAAAATGCATAAACAACGAAGTATTAAAGTAAAAACATACAAAAACCAAAACAGCGTTGAGAACGTTCTCAACGCTGTTTAATAAATTAAGTATCTTGGTCTAAATCCTGTAACGGTTATTTAGGACGAGACAATAGTGAATTGTTTAGCTTTTGCTATCAACTTCTACGGTTGCCATTTCTTCAGATTGGTATTCACCGGCATCTAATTTATTTTTAACCGTTACGAATGTTTCAATCGTATAGTTTACATCTTCTAATGTATGAACTGCAGTTGGAATTAACCTTAACATGATTACATCCTTAGGTACAACTGGGTAAATTACAATCGAGCAAAAAATGTTGTAGTTTTCTCTTAAGTCAAACGTTAGGTTAGTCGCTTCTGCTAAATTTCCTTTTAAGAAAACAGGTGTAACACAAGAGTTTGTTACTCCAATGTCAAAGCCAGAATCAACTAGTCCTGTTTGAAGTGAAGATGCGATTTTCCATAAGTTTTCTTTATGTTGAGGTTGATCTCTTAGTAATTCAAGACGCTTTCTAGCTCCAACAACAAGTGGCATTGGCAATGACTTTGCAAATACTTGAGACCTCATGTTGTAACGTAAAAATTCAACAATATGCTCTTCTGCACAAATGAACGCACCGATAGAGGCCATTGATTTTGCAAATGTTCCAAATAAAATGTCAATTTCGTCATGAACACCTTGGCCTTCTCCAGCACCTTGGCCTTTTTCACCTACAGTACCAAAACCATGTGCGTCATCAACGAATAGTCTGAAGTCGTATTTACCTGATTTTCTGAATTCAACAAGCTCTTTTAATTTACCTTGGTCACCAGCCATTCCAAAAACACCTTCAGTAATAACAAGTATTCCTCCGTTTGTGTTTTCTACAATTTTTGTAGCGCGTAACATTTGCTTGTCAAAGCTTTCCATGTCATTGTGCTTAAAAACGAAACGTTTCCCAGCGTGAAGTCGCATACCATCTAAGATACATGCGTGTGATTCACTGTCGTAAACAATTACATCGTTTCGGTCAACAATGGAGTCAATTGCTGAAACCATTCCTTGGTATCCGAAGTTCAATAGAATTGTATCTTCTTTATCCATGAACTCAGAGATTTCGCTCTCTAATGCTTCGTGCATACCTGTTTGTCCGGTCATCATTCGAGAACCCATAGGGTATGCTAACCCCCATTCAGCAGAAGCGTCAGCATCAGCTTTTCTAACTTCAGGGTGATTTGCTAACCCAAGGTAGTTGTTTACCGACCATACCAAGCATTCTTTTCCACGGAAAATCATTTTGTTTCCAATTTCACCTTCCAACTTAGGGAATGTGAAGTATCCATGAACTCCTTTAGAATACTGGCCTAAAGGCCCTCTGTTTTTTTTAATCTTTTCAAATATGTCTATTGCCATCTAAGTTTTTTTTATCAATTCACGGTAAAATTTAACGTGAATAAGTTGTTCCTTAATTGCGCTTCAAAAGTAGTCTATTTTGATGGTAAAATGGACGGTTTCGTTAAATTTTTTAACAAAAAAATGTTGAAATGTGACTGAGTATTCTTGTTCTATAGGCAGGTGGTAATATCATTGAAGTATGAGTAGACTCGAGTTTAAGTTTGATTTACTTTTTTTAAGAGATTTCTTCATAAAATTGTTTGCTTTACATCTTCCTATTATCTTTGTTTAAAAATCGAATAGATGGCGTTAAAATGTGGAATCGTAGGATTACCAAATGTAGGGAAATCAACCTTATTCAATTGTCTTTCAAATGCAAAGGCTCAATCGGCTAATTATCCATTTTGTACAATTGAACCAAATGTAGGCACAATAGCAGTTCCAGATCCACGATTGGAGAAATTGGAAGAGCTGGTTAATCCCCAGCGTGTACTTCCAACAACAATGGAAATTGTTGATATTGCTGGTCTTGTAAAAGGAGCTTCGAAAGGAGAGGGTTTAGGAAATCAATTCCTAGCAAATATTCGTGAAACAGATGCGATTATACACGTTGTTAGATGTTTTGATGATGGAAATATTATTCATGTTGATGGTTCTATTGATCCGGTTAGAGATAAAGAGGTTATTGATGTCGAACTTCAATTGAAAGATTTAGAAAGTATTGAAAAACGAATTAATTCGTTGGCACGTACAGTGAAGTCAGGAGATAAAGATGCAGTAAAAGAACATGGTTTAGCTATTCAGATTTTGACTGTTCTAGAGTCTGGAAAGTCTGTTCGATCACTTAAGTTTGATGAGTTAGAGCAGGAGATCGTGAATCAAATGCAGTTGATTACAGCAAAACCTGTATTGTACCTGTGTAACGTAGATGAGGCTTCTGTGAAAAATGGAAATGCTTATGTTGAAGCGTTGAAGGCTTCAGTTTCTGCCGAAAATGCAGAGGTACTGACTATTGGTGCTGCAATTGAGGCTGATATCATGGAGTTAGATACTTATGAGGAGCGTCATATGTTTTTGGATGAACTTGGCTTGGAAGAACCGGGTGTAAACCGTTTAATTCGTTCGGCATATAGGTTGTTGAATCTTGAAACTTATTTTACTGCAGGAGAAAAAGAAGTTCGAGCTTGGACAATTAAAAAAGGAATGACAGCGCCACAGGCTGCAGGTGTAATACACACAGATTTTGAAAAAGGATTTATTCGTGCTGAGGTAATTAAGTATGTTGATTTTGTAGAATTTGGCAGTGAATCTGCAGTAAAGGATGCAGGTAAATTTAGAGTAGAAGGAAAAGAATACCTTGTGGAAGACGGGGATGTTATGCATTTCAGATTCAACGTATAAGTAAATAGTTAAAAATTAGAGTAAAAACGATAATTGATGAGTATCAAAGCAAATAATCCAGCGTATAAATCATGGGTAGAAGTACCTTCAGATTCAGATTTCCCAATTCAAAACATTCCATTTGGAATCATCTCAACAGGAGATGATTCTCCTAGAGTTGCTACACGAATAGGGGATACAGTTATTGATTTAAAAGTCATCTTTGAATTTGGGTATTTGGAAGGGTTAGGTTTTAACGTAGAGGACTTTGCTTCCGCTACCTTAAATAAGATGATGCGCCATGGTAAAGAGGGTACGCGTATACTCAGAGATCGTATTTCAGTCTTGTTTCAAGAATCGAATGATGAATTGAAAAACAACAAAAGTCACTTAGAAAAACTATTGTTAGACATTGATGATGTTGAATTATTGATGCCTATCTCAATCGGAGATTATACCGATTTTTATTCAAGTGAACAGCACGCGTTTAACGTTGGCTGCCTTTTTAGAGATCCAAACAACGCTTTGCTCCCAAATTGGAAGCATATTCCAGTTGGTTATCATGGTAGAGCAAGTTCAATTATAGCTTCAGGTATTGATTTTCATAGGCCTAAAGGGCAAAAGAAACCGCCAACAGCAGAAATTCCTGTTTTTGGAGAAAGTAGTTTGCTTGACTTTGAGTTAGAGACTGCTTTTTTTACGTATGAAGGAAAACCGTTAGGAGATCATATCACAACAGAGGAAGCGGATGAGTATATTTTTGGAATGGCTTTGTTAAATGATTGGAGCGCACGTGATATTCAAGGTTGGGAATATGTACCCTTAGGTCCTTTTTTAGGAAAAAACTTTGCGTCACATATTTCTTGTTGGATTGTTACTTTAGATGCCCTTGAGCCATTTAGAGTTTCAGGTCCAAATCAAGACCCAGTGGTTTTACCATATTTAGAATACACAGGAGATAAACACATTGATATTAACCTTGAGGTACTCATAAAGCCAGAAGATGGTCAAGAAAACAGTGTAGCAAAATCAAATTACAAGCATATGTATTGGAATATGAATCAGCAGTTGGCACATCACACAGTCAATGGTTGTAATATGCGCTTAGGAGATTGTTACGGTTCGGGAACCATTTCAGGTCCTCAAGAGGGCCAATTCGGTTCAATGTTAGAGATTTCATGGAAAGGAACTAAGCCTTTTAAAATGAATGACGGAACAGAACGCAAGTTCATTAATGATAATGATACTGTTATTATGAGAGGGTTTTCTGAGAAGAATGGTGTTCGAATAGGATTTGGAGAAGTAAAGGCGAAAGTTTTACCAACAAAGTAGGGTATGAGTGAGTTACCTGCTGAAATCGATTTAGATAGAGAACGGAAAGAGATCTTAAATGCGTTCAGGGGGTTACTGCGTTCACATAAAGATAGAAGTAAAGAAGATACAAGGAGAATACGTAAGGCTTTCGATGTCGCTTTAGATGCGCATAAAGAAATGCGAAGAAAATCAGGCGAACCTTACATTTATCATCCTATTGCTGTAGCGAGAATCTGCGCCGAAGAAATGGGGTTAGGTACTACGGCTATTGTGTGTGCACTATTGCATGATACGGTCGAGGATACACATATAACATTAGATGATATTGAGGATTTATTTGGGTCAAAAAATCGATTAATAATTGATGGTTTAACTAAAATTCCAGAAGTATTTGACCAGAATGCATCTATTCAGGCAGAGAATTTCCGTAAAATGATTTTAACCATATCGGATGACATTCGAGTGGTTTTAATTAAGCTGGCTGACAGGCTACATAATATGCGGACATTAGGGAGTATGCGGTATGATAAGCAAGTGAAAATTGCTTCAGAAACCAAGTTTTTATATGCACCGCTAGCCCATCGATTAGGTTTGTATTCGGTTAAGAGTGAGTTGGAAGATTTGGCCTTTAGGCATACGGAATCAAAAGTGTACACTGAAATTCAAGATAAACTGAGTTCTTCACAAGATGCACGTAAACGTTTTATCAGAAAGTTTACACAACCTATTCGTGAAGCTCTATTGCGTGAGGGGTACAATTTTAAAATAAAAGTACGGACAAAATCCATTTCCTCGATTTGGAGAAAAATGCAAAAGAAAGGCATTCCTTTTGAAGAAGTTTATGACATTTTCGCGATTCGAATTATATTAGACACCCCTGTTGAGCTAGAAAAATCAGATAGTTGGAGGATATACAGTATTGTTACCGATTTTTATCAGCCTAGCCCAGATCGTTTGCGCGATTGGATTTCAACTCCTCGGGCAAACGGATATGAATCGTTACACATAACGGTAATGTCACCTATAGGTAAGTGGATTGAGGTTCAGATTCGTTCTAAGCGAATGGATGAAATTGCTGAGAAGGGAATTGCAGCGCATTATCGTTATAAAGAGTCTAAGACAACTGAATCTAAATTTGATCGATGGGTTTCTGAAATCAGAGATTTATTAGAAAATCCAGACTTAAATGCCATGGATTTTATTGATGAATTCAAGTTGAATTTGTTTAGAGATGAAATATATGTTTTTACCCCAAAGGGAGAGCTTCGGGTCTTACCTAATAAGGCAACAATACTCGATTTTGCATATGACATTCACACTGATATTGGTGGTAGCTGTATAGGAGCAAAGGTCAATAACCGATTGGTTCCGTTGAGTTACCAGTTGGATAATGGCGATCAGGTTGAAATCATTACTTCAAGCAAGCAAAAGCCGAATGAAGAGTGGATTCGATTTGTCATAACTGCGCGTGCAAAGCAAAAAATTAAATCGTCATTGAAAGATGCCAGGAAGGTTATTGCAATGGACGGTAGAGAGATTTTAGAACGTAAATTTAAGCAGCACAATATTCGTTACTCATCAGAGAATTTATCTGTTCTAGAACGCTTTTATAAAATGCCAAATGCTACTGAATTGTATTTCATGATAGCTAAAGGTAAAATCGACCTGTCCAAACTTAGGGAGGTTGAGAATAAAAATGGGGTGCTTCACATTGAGAAGCGAACTGTTAGAAAAACGCGTAAAAATACAGATGTATATACCAAGGTAGACACAAAAAAAGACACCATTCTTATTGGTGATGACTATAAAAATATTGATTATAATTTAGCCATTTGTTGTAACCCAATTCCTGGTGATAGTGTGTTTGGTTTTACGACAATTAATGACGGCATAAAAATACACCGGCATACATGCCCAAATGCAGAGCATTTACAATCTAAAATGGCTTATCGCTGTATTAAAGCAACGTGGAAAAACACCCGTTTGAGCGAGCGACTGGCTGATATTACCATTCATGGTATTGATAGCTTAGGTATGGTCAATCGACTAACTGAAATCCTTTCAAATGAACACAATGTCAACATGAAATCTATTTCCTTTGATACGAATGATGGGATCTTTGAAGGGAAAATGAAAGTTTTGGTATTTGATACAGAGCACTTAGATCAGCTGATGTATAAGTTTGAGCAAGTTGAGGGTGTTCAGCGTGTAGAACGTAAGCCTTAAGGATTAGTCTTCAAGTAGTGCTTCTTTTGACTTTGGTCGAAGGGCTTGTTTCCAGGAAAAATTTTGAATGAATTGCTCTTTTTCTCTAATTTTTTCCATGGGGTAGAATATGCCGTCAGGTTCTTGAATGTAGTTGATGCCTATAATTTGATTGCTGTCGATATCAATACGTAGGTCGCTAGCATATAGTCGATTCATGCCAACACGTTTTTTTGTCAGTGTTGAGTCTGTTTCTTCTGTTTCTTCAGGGTAGAATAGAGTGACAGCATTTCCACTAACACGAGCTTGATAAAGTTCATTGTCTTTGAATTTAGCTACAATAGTTTTTCCAGCAATTTGATTGTAGTATAATTCAGCTTCAATTTCCATTAAAATTGATGCAGAATTGTAGATATTTACATTTTGTATTAGCGTGTCTGTTATATGCATGTCAATAAAAGAGCCTTTTAGTTCGGCGCTGTTTGACCAAACAACAGGGTTGGAGTGGAGTTCAATTAAATTAGATTCTGAATTGTAAACAATGCTATCAGCTATACACTGTGTTTTTGTGGAGTAAATTTTTGCATGGCTGTAAGCTTTCATTACATCTGTGCTATCAAGTTTCGTCGAGAAAAGGGTGTCAGCATGAATGTATAAGGTATCATTGGTCATTATTTTTGTTGCAAGAGCATGCCCTGTTAAGAAGGAGTAATTTAAACTGTCTGAGTTGTATGCATAATCACCATTAAATGTAATGTCTTGCGTTGAGTCACGGTAATAAACATTTCCTATTCCAATAGAAATTCCTTTTTCTGGGTTATAGATTAATGTGTCTCCTGAAATGTAGTCTGTCTCTCGAGATATGTAGGCGTTTTGTTGAAGGGATCCTTTTTTAGTATTTGTATTGTACCAACCTGATTCGCAATACATGGTTGCGTTTTCTGTTTTAATATGGGTTTCACCATAGAATAAGGTCTTTTTTTGAGCATATAGGTATTGAAGTGTATCGGTCTGGATTAGAAGGTCGTTGCCTTTATAATTAACATTTTTACTGAAGAAGAAGTTTTTCGATTTTGGATGAAAGTACCCTATACGACTTGTGAGAATTTCTTGGGTCAAAACATTTATGACTGTACCTCCGTATTGATAGGAAGCTTGACTGTTTTTAGTGTCGTATTCTAATGTGTCAGTTGTTAGTTTATATTCGTTGTCAATGACACGAACATTCCCCCAAAGTTTTGACTTTTGATGTTCCCCATCAAAATACAGTGAGTCACAGTAAAGGTTGAGCGTGTCTTGTTTGTTTATATGAACCTTCCCATACGCTCTCACTGTTTTTAACTGCTCAGAGTAGTGGGCTGAATCGCAATACATAACATTACCTTGATAAACAAAGTTAACGTTACCGATTAAACGATGGATATTAGTGGCTTCATCATATTCTAAACTTTCAGAACCAGGAAGCAGTTCCAAGATGTTTTCTTGAGAGGCGGCTTGGTTTGAAACCAAAAAAAGTGCGCTAATGAGTAGTGCACTTTTGAATGTATTTAAATATACGATCAAGTTAGTACGTTTTATACTAATGTTTGTTATCTAGTGTTTGAGTTCTATCTGGTCCAACAGAAACAATTGTAATTGGTACCTCCAATTTTTGTTCCAAATATGAAACATACGATTTTAATTCTACTGGAGCATCATCAAATGATGTTAGTTTTGTTGTGTCACAGTTCCACCCTTTAATGTCTTCGTAAACAGGGGTTACTTCCATGTCGGTAACATCATAAGGGAAGTGATCATAGCGTTCACCGTCAATCATGTAATGTGTACAGACGCGAATGGACTCAAAGTTATCTAATACATCTGCTTTCATCATAGAAAGTTCAGAAGCACCGTTGATCATTATTGCGTATTTCAATGCTGGAATATCAACCCACCCACATCTTCTAGGGCGACCAGTTGTAGCACCAAATTCAAATCCTTCTTTTCGAATTTTTTCACCAACAGCATCTTCAAGTTCGGTAGGGAATGGTCCACTACCAACACGTGTACAGTAAGCTTTAAATATACCTATAACATTGCCAATACGCGTAGGGGCAACTCCCAATCCAGTACAAGTTCCTGCTGTTACAGTGTTTGAAGAAGTTACAAATGGGTACGTTCCAAAATCAATGTCTAACATTGTTCCTTGAGCACCTTCGGCTAAAATGCTCTTTCCAGCTTTAATTGCTTCATTGATGTAGTGTTCGCTATCAACTGCAGTAAGTTCTCTTAGTCGTTCAATTGAATCCATCCAAGCTCCTTCTGTTTCAGATAGGTCGTATTTAAAGTCAGGATAACGTTCTAGCATTGACTTGTGTTTTTCGACAAGTGCATTGTACTTAGCTTTAAAGTTTGGAGAGTAGATGTCACCGACTCTTAAACCATTACGTCCTGTCTTGTCCATGTATGTTGGGCCAATTCCTTTTAATGTAGAACCTATTTTATCCTTTCCTTTAGAGGCTTCTGATGCTGCATCTAATAGCCTGTGAGAAGGGAGTATTAAATGTGCTTTTTTAGAAATGACAAGGCGTGCCTTATAGTCAATGTTAAAAGGCTCCAGTTTATCTAATTCGGCTTGAAAAACAACAGGGTCAATAACCACTCCGTTTCCGACAAGGTTCATTACACCATCTCTAAAAATTCCAGATGGAATTGTATGAAGAACATGTTTTATTCCTTCGAATTCTAGTGTGTGACCGGCATTTGGTCCACCTTGAAAGCGTGCAATTATATCGTATTTAGGTGTGAGGACATCTACAATTTTACCTTTTCCTTCGTCTCCCCATTGTAAGCCTAATAGTACGTCTAGTTTCATTTACTTTATTTAAAGTGATTTATAGCCTCTGTTTGATCTGAATAGATCGTATATATTTCGTCAAGTTTAGATATTTTAAATATCTTCTCAACATTTCCTTTAACGTTACATAGCACTAACTCTCCTCCCATGATACGCGCTTTTGTAAGTGTTCTCATGAAAAACCCAATTCCTATAGAGTTGGTGTGTGTTAATTCATTCAAATTAAAAACAATTCGAAAATAGTTTTGATTCAGGTGGTTGAACACTTCTTTTTCAAAGTCTTCGCTGTCTAGTTCTGAGGTGATTTTACCTTTTACAGTATAAATAATTACAGGATCCTGAATATCTATGTCAAATTGTATATTCAAATTAGCTTTTTTTTCTTTTAACACCATAAAAATAAAGTGAATGGTGCTGAATTTCTATATCAAAAATTTCTTCGATGGTTGCTTTGATGTTCTGTATACGAGGATCACAAAATTCTAGTAGTTCACCTGTATCTGTCAATACAATATGATCGTGTTGTGTTGACCCGTGTGACTTTTCAAATTGCGCAATGTTCTTTCCAAATTGGTGCTTCCGAACCAAATTACATGCCAAGAGCAATTCTATGGTGTTGTAAAGTGTAGCACGAGAAACACGGTAGTTCTGGTTTTTCATTTCTACATATAAAGATTCAATGTCAAAATGCCCCTTGTAATTATAAATCTCTGCTAATATGGCAAATCTTTCGGGTGTTTTTCTATGACCATTTTGCTCAAGGTAAGCTGAGAAAATGTTTTTGACCTTAGTATGTAACTCTTCTTGAATCATTGAAATTCAGTAAACAGCAAAATTAAAGATTAATCTAAATTAAAACAAGGTTAATTGTACGTAAAAGAGTGAGTTTTCAACAACTTGTTTACAATTGAAAATGCTTCAAAATTTTTCAGGTTGGTTTAGCTTAATTGTTTTTCAATACAATCAATCAACGAGTGAATGACTTTAATGTGTATTTCTTGTGCGCGATCTGCGTATTTTGAGTAAGGAGCTCTAATTTCAACATCACATAGTTCTGCCATTTCTCCGCCAGTTTTTCCTGTAAGACCAACTATTTTAATCCCTTTTGCTTTTGCAGCGTGAATGGCATTGATTACATTTTTAGAGTTCCCTGAAGTAGAGATTGCAAGGAGTATGTCATTTGCTTGACCAACGCTTTCAATGTACCTTGAAAAAATAAAATCAAACCCGTAATCATTTCCAACACATGTGATGTGACTAGGGTCTGAAATAGAAACAGCAGCAATTGAAGGTCGATTGTCTCGGTAACGTCCTGTTAATTCTTCTGCAAAATGCATTGCGTCACACATTGATCCTCCGTTTCCACAACTAATTATCTTACCCCCGTTTTTCAACCCGGAAGCCATTATTAGAGCTGATTTAGCTATCTTTTCAACATTTTCTGTAGTGTTGAATTTTTGTAAAACTTCTAATGATTCTGAAAATTGGTCTGCTATTTGTGTTTCAATCATCGCCTTTGGATTTTTTCAAAAATAAATAAATTAAATAGAGGTAGCACAAATTAAATCAAACTTGCTATCTTTGAAATCGAGCATTTGCTCACAAAAAATCAATTTAATATGAAAAAAAGTATATTAACCTTAGCTGTAATTTTTATCGGACTGTCTTCTTTTGGACAGAGTAAATGTTTTAGTCGATTACAGAAAGCCTTTGATGATCGAGGGTCTTACACTGTTTCTGATGATATGCACCGAAATGTAATTCTTAGTTTCTTTCAGGATGGAGGTGATTCTTATTGTATTGCTGGAAAGGTAAGGGTAGAAAACGGGTTAATTGTATCGATTTTTTTGCAATATGATGATGATACGTATGAAATGATGGAAAAGAATTTTTATAATTCTAAAAAGACTCCACCAACAATTGTAAATGGTATTACAGAAATGATTTACAATACTGATTCTGAGAAATTTAAAATTGTTTTCATTGACCAGTTAAAACCGAGAAAGAAAAGTTATAAGTCTGTTGATTTACCAGATGACTTATAGCCAAATCATTATAATTTATTTAAAATCCTGTGAAATTATTCACAGGATTTTTTTTTAGCTTTGAAAAACAGAAAACAAGCTTGTATATGTATTCGAATAAAATAGCGTGGGTAACAGGAGCTTCTTCAGGAATAGGAGTTGAAATGGTTAAACAACTTGAACTGTCGGGAGCAAAAGTGGTCTTGTCTTCAAGAGATGTAGCTAAGTTAGAACGTGTAAGGGAGAGCTTGGTCAAGCCTGAGAACCACCTTGTCTTACCCTTAGATCTTGAGGATTCTACTAAATTTGAAGCGTTAGCAGCTCAGGTAGTTCATAAGTTTGGACGCATTGATTTTTTATTTAACAATGGAGGAGTGTCACAACGTTCAGAGGCAGGAAGTACCCCATTGGAAGTAGATCGAAAAATCATGGAGGTTAATTACTTTGGAAATATTGCGTTAACGAAGGCTGTTTTGCCTTATATGCGTAAGCAGCAAAGTGGACATGTAGTTGTCATTTCAAGTATTGCAGGAAAGTTTGGATTCTTTTTAAGAAGTGCGTACAGTGCTTCCAAACATGCCTTACATGGTTTTTATGAGAGTCTAATGCTTGAAGAGGAGTGTAAGGGGATAAGGGTAACTATTGCTTGTCCAGGGAAAATAAATACACTTATTTCAGTAAATGCCTTAAATGAAAAAGGGGCAACGCATGGTAAAATGGATCACAATCAAGAAACTGGAATGCCTCCAGAGCAATGCGTTTCCATTTTATTAAATGGAGTGCGAAAAAATAAAAAGGAAATCCTTATAGGAAACAAAGAGGTTAAGGCAGTTACATTGAAACGGTTCTTACCCAAAATATTTTGGAAGATTATACGAAAACAACCTGCAACATAATTATAAAAAAGCCTTAGTGATTATCACTAAGGCTTTTTTTATGTGTAGTAAGATATTAAGGGCTTTATTCCCAGGTAAATAGAGGACGATGCCCCATTAATTTGTTTACTTCTATTTTGACTTCAGCAATAATTACATCGTTGTCAATGTTTGTAATTACTCGGTCAATTAACTCTACAACTTTGGCCATTTCATTTTCCTTTACACCACGAGATGTTAAGGCTGGAGTTCCAACTCGAATTCCAGAGGTTACAAAAGGAGACTCTGTATCAAAAGGAACCATATTTTTGTTTACTGTGATATCCGCTTTAACCAAAGTGTTCTCCGCATCTTTTCCAGTAACTCCTTTAGAACGTATGTCAATTAACATGGAGTGATTGTCCGTTCCACCAGAAATAATAGAGTAACCTCGCTTTACAAATTCATCAGCCATTACTGCTGCATTTTTTTGAACTTGTTTCATATAAGTCTTATACCCATCAGTTAAAGCTTCTCCAAAAGCAACTGCTTTGGCTGCAATTACATGTTCTAATGGTCCACCTTGAGTACCAGGGAATACTGCTGCATCCAATAGTGCTGCCATCGATTTAGGATTTCCATTTTTCCACTTTAACCCAAAAGGATTGTCGAAGTTTTTACCAAGCATGATAACCCCTCCTCGTGGTCCACGAAGTGTTTTATGGGTTGTTGATGTGACAATGTGACAATGTTCAAGTGGGTTGCTTAAAAGTCCTGTGGCAATTAATCCTGCAGGGTGAGAGATGTCTGCTAAAATCAATGCACCAACTTCGTCTGCGATTTTGCGAACGCGAGCATAGTCCCAGTCACGGCTGTAAGCAGAGGCACCACAAATAATCAACTTTGGGCGCTCTTTTTTAGCAACTTCTTCCATCATGTCGTAGTCAACTAAGCCTGTTTCTTTATTAACCCCATAGAAGTGTGGTTTGTATGTTTTTCCTGAAAAATTAACAGGTGAGCCATGTGTTAAATGGCCTCCATGTGACAGGTCAAAACCTAAAATACTATCTCCAGGATTTAGGCAAGCTAAAAATACGGCGGCATTTGCTTGTGCTCCAGAGTGAGGCTGAACGTTAGCCCATTCAGCACCAAACAATTTACATAAACGATTGATGGCAAGCGTTTCAATTTGGTCTACGATTTCACATCCACCATAATACCTTTTTCCAGGTAGTCCTTCTGCGTATTTGTTTGTAAGTACGCTTCCCATAGACTCCATAACCCCGTCACTAACGAAGTTCTCTGAGGCTATTAATTCTATTCCGTTTAATTGACGTTCTTTTTCAGCGTCAATTAAATTAAAAATTTGTGTGTCTTTAAGCATAACGGGATTGTAAATTGAGTTTATATATTGTCATTGTTTTTTCTTGTGGATTATAAAACACGTTTAATACACGTTAATTTGTGCGTTAAGTAACCTGATTCAGCATTCATGATTCCTGTGTTTAATAACTTGTCTTTTCGTACGTGTCCGGCAGCATGGATAATTTCTCCGCTTCCGTTACAAATGCCTACATGCGTTATTTTCCCTGATTTATTTTCAAAGTAAGCTAAGTCACCAGAGATTATTTCATCAAATTCAACATCGTTCCCAACAGTTACTTGTTGTGAAGCATCACGTGGAAGGTTAATGTTAAATAGGCGATATATTATTTGTGTTATTCCAGAGCAATCAATGCCAAAAGGTGATTTCCCTCCCCATAAATAAGGGGTATTGATGTAGTCAAGGGCGTATTCCCAAGCCGAATTAAATGTAGTATTTTCGTTGTTTTTCAAATGAAAATGATCTTCTCCAATATTAAATTCAACTTCTCCAAATGGAATATATGCTCCCCTGCATATCCGTTGTACTCCCCATGGGGTACTTAAATCGCATTCGCGATTTTGTAGAATTGAGAGGCCGTCAGACCATCGTCTAGCTTCTTTTTCAGTTAACTTCTTAAAATGTTTATAGTCAATGAATCCCTCATAACTATCGTCTAGTGTTGTGATTTTTGCCCAAGGTTCTTTTACTTCATGAACTGTAATTAATTCACCAAATAATAGCTGGGTTACAATTTCACTCTGGTCTTTTGATTCGAATCGAACAGGTGAAATACTAACTTTACAGTAAGCGCTAAACGAATTCATTGTTAAGCAGGGAAGTTAGGGTTGTTTTGTATATTCAAAATCTGTTGCATGTGTCGTTCATTGTGATAAACTACATAAAGTAAAGCATCGCCGAGTCTTAGTCGAACAACTTTAGATCTGGATATTGGTATTTTTATACGACGAATATTAACCGTTTTAGATTGTTCTATAATCAGTAAAAAGTTTTTTTGCTGATCAATAAATTTATTTAACTGCTCTCCTTCTGAAATACTAGGTGTAAAAATAGGGTTGCAGTCTTTAGGCGATTTTATTTTTCGTTTGATGTTTTTTGCGTTTCCCAACTTCATAGATTTCCATGCAGCTCGGCCCAAAGGAGAGCTTAAGAAAGCTTCTTTTGTAGAGGTAAAACGCGTGTTCTCAATTTTACGAAGAAATAGGGGGTGGTAGTAGTTTAGGTATTCATTTAAATGCGATAAAACGTCATTAATACTCCATGCATTAGCCGTTGGTTTCCAGTTTAATTGGGTGTTAGACAGCTTTTTTACAGATGAGTTTATTAGCTCAATATTGGCTTGAGTAATTCCCGTTGCAATTTGGGTTAAATTAGTTGTTGTCATTCACATTGAAATCAGTATGCAATCAAGTATTTAACTGCATGTTCAAAAATAATTAATTCATTTAGATTACTCATCATTTATGCTGAAAGATTAAGATAACTTTAGTTACTTTCGTATTGTTCATAATTAGATCGATGTATGAGTCTCAAAAGACCGATGATTTTAGTTACAAATGAAGATGGGATTTCTGCTAAAGGAATACGTTCGTTATTTGAAGCTGTGAAAGAATTTGGAGATGTTGTTGTAATTGCCCCTGATTCGGCTCAGTCGGGCATGGGACATGCCATAACAATTAATGAGCCCTTACGATTGTATGATTCGGATTTATTTGGCGATACACCAGCTTATGCTTGTTCAGGAACTCCTGTAGATTGTGTAAAAATGGGGGTGTATGAAATTTTACACCGTAAACCAGACTTGATTGTTTCAGGGATTAATCATGGTGCAAATACGGCTTCAAATGTATTGTATTCAGGCACAATGTCTGCCGCGGTAGAGGGAGCGATGGAAAATATTCCTTCCATTGGATTTTCGCTATGTAGTTTTGATAGTGATGCAGATTTTACGGCTTCAAAATCAGTGGTTAAAAACATAGTAAAACACGTATTGAAAAATGGAATGATGGATTATACCTGTTTAAATGTAAACATTCCAGACATTCCTCTTGATGAATTAAAATCAATAAAAATTTGTAGGCAATCGCTTTCTTTTTGGGATGATCGTTTTGATAAACGGAAAGATCAATTTGGAAAACCTTATTATTGGTTGGAAGGCGAGTTTTTGGAGCAAGATAAGGTAGAGGGTACAGATTTATATTGGATAGAAAGAGGACATCCTACACTGGTGCCGACACAATTTGACATGACTGCTTATAAAGCAATTAAAGAATTAGAAAACTGGAATTTATGAATTTGAAAAAGTGGTCAATAGATCATACGAAAGGAATGTTATTAGGTATTTTGACACCGTTGGTTGTTTTACCTGTTGTTTTACTCATTATTGGCTGGGTTCAAAATTATTACTTCGAACAACTGTGGTCACAACTTGTGGTAAATAAGCCATACCGTATTAAGATGATCACCATTTCAATTATTGCCAATTTGGGCTGGTTTTACTTTTTTTTAAATAAGGAGCGTTTTAATTTTGCCATGGGAGTTATTTTAGGTTCAATTATTTTTGCTCCATATATTATTTATATCAAGTTTTTTTAAAAAAAATGAGCGCAACAAAAGTATATATCATTGCAGGTGAGCCATCAGGAGATCTTCATGCAAGCAATATGATGCAAGCAATTTTAGATGAAAATCCAAGGGTTGATTTTCGTTTTTGGGGTGGGGATAAAATGGAAGCTATTCAGAAAAACGGATTGGTTAAACATATTCGTGATTTAGCTTTTATGGGGTTTATAGAGGTTGTTATGAACCTTAAAACAATACTTAGAAATATAAAAGACTGTAAATCGGACATTGAGACTTATAACCCTGATGCTATAGTACTTATTGATTATCCAGGGTTTAACTTACGTATTGCTGAATGGGCTAAGTCAAAGGGAATAAAGGTCTATTATTACATTTCCCCTCAAATTTGGGCTTGGAAAAAAAATCGCGTTCACAAAATCAAAAAAGTGGTCGACCATATGTTTGTAATTCTTCCTTTTGAAGAAGCTTTTTATAAAAAGTTTAATTATAAGGTTGAGTATGTTGGTCATCCGCTTTTAGATGAAATTTCGAAGTTTAATTTTAGTGAGGACAAGGATGTTTTCTTAAAGGCTAATAACATGGACGACCGTCCAATTATAGCAGTTCTCCCTGGAAGTAGAAAGCAAGAGGTGTCTGTGAAGCTTCCGATAATGATCGAGGCGTTAAAAGACTTTACGTCTCACCAAATTGTAGTTGCGGGTGCACCGACATTGACACCAGCATTTTATGCTTCTATCGATCCTTCCATTACGATTGTTTTTGATGAAACTTATCGATTGCTTGCAAACTCAAGTGTTGCCGTTGTAACTTCAGGAACAGCTACCTTAGAAACAGCGTTATTTAAGGTTCCAGAGCTTGTTTGTTATAAAGCTTCAGAAATTTCGTACCAGATTGCAAAGCGATTAATTAAAGTGGACTACATCTCGTTAGTTAACCTTATTATGAATAGAGCGGTTGTGAAAGAGTTGATTCAGAAATCCTGTAACGCTACCTTTATTCGAGCAGAAGTTGAACGGCTAATTCATGATTCAGAATACCGAGATCAAATTAATCAAGATTATAATTTGTTGGATGAAATGCTTGGAGGAGGAGGAGCGAGTAAAAAAGTAGCACAATCTTTGTTGAAAACCATTCATGATTAAGAATAAATCAATGCCTTAATGCATTGTAAAATTGAACGTTGTGAGAATCATTTTATTAATCTTTATATTGAGTCAATGCCTATCTCTTCTTGGTCAACAGATGCGTATTGGTGTACTTACAGATTATCAAATAAAACAACTTGACATTCAAAGTGCACAGGGTAGTTATGATATTTTCGGGGACAAATCTATTGTTTCATTATTGGTTCCTGGGAGAAAGGTGTCGTTAAGTGTTTCTGGTTCACGGGTAGTTGTTCATGTAGGAGGTTTAGTATCTTATACTGTTTCAAAAGTGATGCTTGTTCCCCAGCGAACAAATTCATCATTATTGTTTTCTTCAAGACAACTTAATATCAAAAAACATTCGTATGAAGATGCGTTAGAAATTTTTGTCTATAAAGGCCGTTTGCAGTTTGTGAATGTTGTTGATATGAACAATTATATTTCAGGAGTTGTTGAATCTGAAGGTGGCGGAGGAAGGCATCTTGAGTATTATAAGGTGCAAGCCTTGATGAGTAGAACCTATGCTTTAAAAAATAAACGTAGGCATGAAAAAGAAGGCTTTGAATTGTGTGACCGAGTTCACTGTCAAGCCTATCACAGTAAGTTAAGGTATACGCCTAAGATTAGACAGGCTGTAGAGTCTACTTCGGGTGAGGTTATTATAGATTTTAATGGAGATCTAGTTACAAGCTATTTTGCTGCTAATTGTGGGGGGCAAACATGTGATGCTTCGTATGTTTGGAATAACTCAGTACCTTACTTAAGCACTTTTAAGGACACGTTTTGTCTGCAGACAAGGCAGTCTAGGTGGACTAAACGAATACCTAAAGCAACGTGGTCGTCGTTTTTAGCTAAGAAATATGGGGTGAAAGAATCAACGTATGGTGCATTGATTTATAATTTTGATCAGGAAAATCGTAAGGCCTTCTATATTCACCCGTCGTTAGGGGTTCCGCTTAGGGATTTAAGAAAAGAGTTTAAGCTAAAGTCAAGTTATTTTAGTACAAAACTTGACGGACAAGAAGTAGTTTTAAGTGGCCGTGGTTTTGGTCATGGAGTAGGTCTTTGTCAGGAGGGAGCAATGGGAATGGCTGATTTAGGACTTGACTACAAACAAATTGCACTGTATTATTTCAATAAAATTAGGATTATAAACTACTATGAAAGTCAGTTCTTTAAACAGAAGAAAGATGTAGGAACCGGAAATTTATAACGCTTCGGAGAAGAGTACAAAAACGTCTTCATTGTCTTTCTTAAAGTATTTTTTTTCACGCGCATAGCGTTCAACTTCTGAAAGGTATTTTAATTGATCTAGTGTTTTTCGTGTCTCTTTTAAATTAGAATTAACCTTGTCTTTTTTAAGTTCTAACTTGTTTAACTTTCGTGTTTGCGAGATCAAGGTGAAGATGTCATTCTCATCTAAAAATAAGGTGTAGACGAAAAATATCGTTGAAGCCAGTATGAATTTGTTTTTTAGATATGGAAAAAATTTCTTCATACTTCAAATGTAATGATAACTAAGCAGTTTTTGAATAGTGTTGAATTGATGTTATCCATTCGGTAGTGTTGAAAAGAGTAAGGCAAAAAAAAGAGCGTTTCTATTGAAGCGCTCTTAAGATTAAGTTTATTTGACTTAGTTAAAAACTTCGTCATAGAGTTCTTTCCAATCGTCGTCACCTTCAAACCAAGGTGTTACTTTGTTTAGTAGCGATTCTGCCTTTTCACTTTGCCTGCTCTTCATCATTGATTCTGCAGTTGAGATAACCCCGTTTTTCAACATGTTTCTATCTGCTTCACTAAACCCTTCTATTGAAGTGACTTTTGCCATCATTTCATCGGCTTTTTTCCAGTAAGTTCTTGCGCTAGCCTTATCCTGGTCTAGATATTTACATGCACCCATTATATAGTTTGCACCAACAGGATTGAGGGTTATTTTTTGATATTTCATCGCCCAGCTAAATGTTCGTTTAACACTTCCTGAAGTCATTTCATTATCAATGAGTTCTTGTAGGCTTAATTGAAAGTCTGATAAAAACTCTTGATGTTCATCTTTAAATGTTGCGCCATCATTGTACTTTAAATCATACTTAATTCCTTTTGAAAGGTATTTAATAGCGTCTTTGTATGCGTTTTTAAACTTTGGATTTGTGTTGCTAGATAAAGAGATTTTATAAAGTCCTTTTGACAACCATATGTATGGCAATACATGTTTAGATGACTTGTCTTTTTCAGTATATGAAGCAGCTACTTTTGCAAGCTTTTCATATTTCATATCTGCATAAAGTATTTTTAAATCATCGTAGTTTGGTGATTGTCCTAACGCGAGTGTTGACAGGTATGTGAAAGTTAGTAGGGTAAGAATAGTTTTCATTATTTTCTTTTTTTGAGTTAAAGTCAAATACTATGCCGAAACAAAGATTTAATCAAAGTTATTATTTTTTTAATTTAATCAAAGCTCTGTATCAAAAGGGATAATATTTCTTGTGCTGCTTTTGATATTTTAGTACCCGGGCCAAACACACCAAACACGCCAGCCTCATATAAGAAGTCATAATCTTGTTTTGGTATCACACCTCCGGCAATTACCATAATGTCACTTCGGCCTAGTTTTTCTAGCTCAGCAATTACTTTTGGAACCAGTGTTTTATGCCCTGCAGCAAGGGATGATACGCCTAAAATGTGAGCATCGTTTTCTACAGCTTGCTTAGCTGCTTCTTCAGGAGTTTGAAACAGAGGTCCAATGTCGACGTCAAATCCAATGTCAGCAAAGGAGGTTGCTATAACCTTTGCACCACGATCGTGACCGTCTTGCCCCATTTTAGCAATCATGATTCGAGGACGTCTACCTTCTAGTTTACTAAAAGTATTCGTTAGTTCTGTTGCTTTATTAAAATCATTATCTCCCATAGATTCAGCTGAGTAAACGCCATTAATAGATCTGATTGTTGCTTGGTACCTTCCGTACACATTTTCTAGAGCAGATGATATTTCTCCTAGTGTAGCTCGTTCACGAGCACACCTAACAGCAATCTCTAGTAAGTTTCCTGTTTTATTTTTTGCTGCTTCGGTTAATTCACTTAAAACCGATTTGACTTTGGCTTCGTCACGATTTTCTTTTAGTGTATTCAGACGTTTTATTTGAGAGTCTCGAACTTTGGTGTTATCAACCTCAAGAATATCAATTTCTTCTGTATTATCAACTTGATAACGGTTAACACCAACTATAATGTCTTTGTTAGAATCAATTCTAGCTTGTTTTCGTGCAGCTGCCTCTTCAATTCTCATTTTCGGAAGCCCGGTTTCAATTGCTTTTGCCATTCCACCTAGCTCTTCAACTTCGTCTATAAGTTTTGACGCTTGATCAATCAGTTCTTCCGTTAACTTTTCAACATAATAACTTCCACCTAGTGGATCTACATGTTGTGTAATTCCTGTTTCAGACTGTAAATATATTTGTGTATTACGGGCAATTCGAGCTGAAAAATCAGTAGGTAGTGCAATTGCTTCGTCCAAGGCGTTTGTGTGTAGCGATTGTGTTCCTCCAAGCGCTGCGGCCATTGCTTCAATACACGTTCGTGCCACATTATTGAAAGGATCTTGCTCTGTAAGGCTCCATCCTGATGTTTGACAATGTGTTCTTAGCGCAAGTGATTTTTGATTTTCAGGCTTGAATTGATTAACCATTTTTGCCCAAAGCACTCTTCCTGCACGCATTTTTGCAACCTCTGTAAAGTGATTCATTCCTATAGCCCAGAAAAAACTGAGCCTTGGTGCAAATGTATCTATGCTCATGCCAGCCTTAACACCGGTTCTTAAGTATTCTAACCCATCAGCTAAAGTGTATGCCAGTTCAATTGCTGCTGTAGCACCAGCTTCTTGCATGTGATACCCCGAAATTGATATTGAGTTGAAGCGAGGCATGTTTTTCGCTGTATATTCAAATATATCGGAAATAATCCTCATTGAAGGTAGGGGTGGGTATATGTACGTATTCCTAACCATAAACTCTTTCAAAATATCGTTCTGAATTGTTCCAGCGAGGTCTTTTTGGTCAACACCTTGTTCTTCTGCAGTTACGATGTAAAAAGCCATGATAGGTAAAACAGCACCGTTCATGGTCATTGACACAGACATTTTATCTAAAGGGATTTGGTCAAACAAGACCTTCATGTCCATAATTGAATCAATTGCAACACCAGCTTTACCAACATCACCAACAACGCGTGAGTGATCAGAATCATAGCCACGGTGCGTAGCTAAGTCAAATGCAACAGAAAGTCCCTTTTGCCCTGCGGCTAAATTTCGTCTGTAAAATGCGTTAGACTCTTCAGCTGTGGAAAACCCAGCATATTGACGAATGGTCCAAGGGCGAACTGTGTACATTGAGCTATATGGTCCTCTAAGGTTAGGTGCAATACCTGAAACAAAACCAATGTGCTCAGTTGAATCGACATCTTTCTTAGCGTAATAGTTTTTTAACGTGATATTGTCTGAAGTTGTTAAAACATCAGACTGAGGCTGCTTGTTTTCAATTACCTCTGAATTGAAATCAATCGTACTAAAATCTACTTTTTTCATGCTCTTTTAAGGTATTAACACCTGTTCTGACACTAGTGAAGGAAGCCCTAGATATGTATAAATAGACGTCCATTCATTCGTTACTTCTTCAGGGTTTTCAAATGTGTTAATTCCAATTAATACGATTGATTTATCTTGAATTCCTTTAATGCGAAGGGCAGCTTTTACTTTTATTTCATTGATAAATACTTCTGATTTTACACCAGCCTCTAGTTGCTCAAGTTCTTGGAATTTACCCCATGCTTTAGCGGCAATTTCTACCGTTGAAGATTCGATGGAATAGCTACCTCCTAGTGGGTCAATAACAGCGTCAAAATAAGACTCTTCTTTCAGTATATTTGAAATGTTTAATGCCATTCGTTCTGAAAGCTCAGAAGAGCCGTTTGTTGAATAGATGTCATATGGTTTAACTACGATTGCATCTGTTCCGCCAATGATGGCAGACATAGCTTCAGTCGTTTGACGCAATAAGTTTGTATAAGGATCTTTCAATGATTTGTTTAAATGCCCAACTACTGCTGTAATGTCGCAATTGTGAGAGCAATTATGTTTAGGCTTGTATGCATTTATCACCTTTGCCCAAAGTTGTCTCATTGCTCGAAACTTTGATGTTTCAAAAAAGTAATTTGAACCGACACCCAATTTGAACGATATACAAGCAGAAGCTTCATCTACAGTAAAGCCTAATTCCATTAAACGAGTAAGGTAGTTGTGTCCTGTGTTTAAGCAGAATGCAATTTCTTGCCATGTGTTTGCTCCAAGACCTTGTACTTTGAACCCATTAACACTACAGAATCGCTGTTGTTTCGTTTTGAAATTGTTGGCAATTTCGTTAAAGTGTTTTTCTGAGAATTGGTCTACAAGATCAATGTTGTATTGCACAGTATTCTCATAGGTATCCATTATGTTGTAAATAGCATCAAATTCAGCCTTTGACTCAATTACAAATTGTGCATGGATGAATTCAAATTGAATTTTATCAAACACACACTTCCAGTCAATATTTTCTTTTTCAGGCTTGAATATAAGTAAATCAGCACCTGAGTTTAATGCTAAGAGGGCTTTTTTATTTGCATCTTTCTCATCTGTTATTCGTATGAATGCCCCATTTTGCCATTGATTTTTTTGTCCATTCATCCCTCGGGTGAATGGGAAGTTTCCAGGTGTTTCATTTTTTGAAACATCTTCAGCGTGGTAGTAACTGGAAAGTTTTAACTCCTCAATTTCATTATCTATAGCAATAATGGAAGGGTCTTTTCCTTTTAAATCTGAAATGATTTTATTTTCCCAGTCAGATTTTGATACTTTTTTGAATTCGTTGAAAAAATCATTCATTTTCTATCGTATTCTGTTTGTTGTTAGTAGGTGTTTGTTGAATCTTATTTGTAAGGTGTAAATATACAAAAGTTGAGACCATTAGTGTGATTACTGGGGCCAAAGGAACTCCAATGTATGGAATATTGAAAATGATTAAAAAGACACTTCCAGTAAGGATCATGGTTAATGGTTTACTAAAAGCAAATTCTAAACTATCAAACACATTTGATTTATACCTTTCTAGCGCAAAATCATAAAAGGAAAATCCAAAGAAAAAAGCTGTGATACAAAAGTATATAATGGTGTCAAGCGGTTCAAAGCCGATAAACCAAGAAAGAACCCAATAAAATACAATGCAAATAATTTCAAGTGAGATGGCAAGTATGACGACAAAAACCATTCGAATAAAATCATGTAGAAAACGAATGATGCCACCTTCAAATTTTGCACCTGTATGTTTTGCATCTAATTTTTCACCAAGGTAAGTGTTGAAAGGGGAGAGGAGCGTAAGAATGAAAAAAATATAAAACTGTTCAGAGATTATCATGAATACAGAGAGTGTTTTTCGCACAGCAAAATTAAAGATGTCTATTGCCCAACTAAACCAAGTGTAATCATTTGTAAACGTAATAGCTTTGCCGATGGAGGATGTTTGGTAAATAAACCAGTAGTAACCAGTAGTTAATATGATTCCCGGTATAAAGAATAAAAGGAAGTTTCCTTTAGATAGTTCTTTAAAGGTAGATTTTAATGCTTTTATATGATGGTTAATTGTTTTCATATATCAGCAAATTTAACGAATAGAATTTACAATATTTTACTGAAGAGCAAGTAAAATCCAAGGTAGAATAAAAGGATGTTCATGGCCCATTGTACTTTGGATGTGTATCCTTGCCTTTTCCAATACAGCCAGTTTAGTGTGCCAAGGATTATTGCAGGTGCTATAGGGTATATAAAAATCAAAGGCATGAAAAACCAGCGTTTATTTAATTGTATTTATTTAACCTACTAAAACATTAAGGCTTTCAGGGACAACACTAACGTTTAATTCATCTTTTACATCAAAAGGTTCTCCATCATAATGTGCAATTTTCTTCGAAAGCTGAATGGTCATTTTTTTAAAAGAAATGATCTCTGTAAAACGACTTTTATGTCCGCTATTTCTAAAAAATCGAAAGAGAATCGAAGGTGCTGACCAAATCGAGAATGGTTTTAGAAGACACAACTCAAGTTTACCATCTGTCACATCCGATTTTGGAGATACAGTAAAGCCATTCCCGAATTGAGAAGCATTAGCCACAGTACATAACACGACAGGTAGTGTTTTTATTTTTCCATCTAAATCTATAGAGATGTTGATGGGGTTATACTTAAAGAATTCACGTATAATAAGGTATGCATATCCTCGAAATCCTCGTTGGGTGTGTGTATCAAATTTTTTTGCAATAATTGCGTCAAAGCCGTACCCACCAACATTGAGGAATGGCTTATCGTTTGCAAGAACGGTATCCATCTTAATTGTTTGATTTTTATTGATGCAAAGAATAGCATCTTTAATGTTTAAAGGGATTTTAAGGTGCCTTGCAAGCCCGTTTCCGGACCCAACAGGGAGGATGGCAAGTTTTGTGTCTGTTCCAATTAGTTCAGTCCCAATTTCATGTACAGAGCCGTCACCACCAACAGCGCAAACAATATCGTAATTTAATTGAGCTGATTCCATGGCAATGGATTTAGCATGTTTTCGGTACTCGGTGTATGCGATATCATAATCAAATGCATCTAAATCTAGATGCTGTTCAATTAATTGGGGGATATTCTCCTTGTTCCCTATACCGGAAATTGGATTAATTATGAATCGAATTTTCTTTTTCATCTACTGTCGTTTGATTCAGAATTAGGTCACGACTGTAGGTTTGAATAATGGATTTTATCCTTTTTTCAATTGATTTAATTTCTTGTGAATAATAAGAAACTGAATCCGCCTGAGTGACACTCTGAACAGTGAAGTCATGCAAATTCCGTGCCTTTCCGTTAGAGAAGGATGTCATTTTGTTGTTTTTGTAGTAGTGATAGGTTCCTTCGATGTATGTAATGGCTTCTTTTCTAGTGTTTTGGTAGTGAGAATTTCCGAAGGCATAATAATTGGTTTCAATGTTCAAAAGGTCTAAGATTGTAGGTAAAAGATCCAGCTGTTGAATAATGTCGTTACTTTTCTCAGGTTTTATTTTTCCACTGGGATGATAGAAAAGAATAGGTATTCGGTAGAGGTGTGTTCTGGTTTGGTATTCAGGTGTTATCGATGCTGGAGTGTGGTCAGCAAGAATAACAAAAAGTGTATTGTCGTACCACGGTTGTTTTTTAGCTTCTGTAAAAAAAATTCGAAGCGCATAGTCCCCATAGCTGATTGAAGCGCAGATAGGTTGAGGGCCTTTTTTTACCTTCGAGTCCATGTGTTTAGGGATGAAGTACGGATGGTGAGATGAGCAGGTGAATAGAAACCCGAAGAAAGGTTCTTTCATTTCTGTTAGTTTTCGAGCTGTCCATGGGTTAAAGTATTCATCTAAAATACCCCAGGTTTTATCAAAATGAGCGTCATTATTGTATTCATATCTTCCGTAGTAATTGTCGAACCCACATATTTTTGAAAACCCATCAAATCGCATGGATCCATTTGTGGCTGCATGAAAGAAGCCAGATGAATACTCTTGTTTCTTTAAAATATTGGGCAGTGAATTGAGTTCGTTGTCTCCAAAAGGAGAAGAGATGTAAGGGTTGTCCATAAGTGTAGGTATAGATGCTACAGTGGCAGGGACAGCTTCAATTGATTTTTTTCCATTTGCAAAAGCATACTTAAAACTCAATGATTTCTCGATTAATGAATCTAGAAATGGTGTGTATCCTTCTTGATTGTTGTAAGCACCAATAAATTCAATACCAAAACTTTCAAGCATAATAACCATTACGTTTGTGCCATTGGGTAGAATGTGCTGTGGTACAGATTGCTTTATGGGATTAAAATGTTGTTTTAATTCAGTTTCAGAATAATATTCAACATTATCTAAACCTCCTTGATTAACTGTTTTAATCATTGTGAATGGAGTTGTAAGGACAAAGGCTGTGTTTTCTGTTTTGCAATAATTTGCCGCTTCTATTATCCCTGTTGGTTTTAATGCAAAACCTCCTCGTCCCATTATAACTAAGGTTGGAGTGAGGATTATAAAAGCGATAATGTTTTTTCTGTAAAAGTTTTTCCCTTTTACTTTAAATGTAGAGAATGTTTGTGCTGTCTTTGAGTACATCCAAGTTGAAATTGTAACTAAGATGATAAGGATTAGAAATAAAAACCAGAAATCTTTTAAAAGTGTCGATGCCAATTGGTTTAGGTCACTTCCTGTGCTCAGCATGGAAAATAAGTCAAATGTAGATCGTTTACTTGTGTATTTAAAATATTCAACGTCAAGTAAGTTGAGCGCAATTAATAATGTGTTTGTTAATTGCCAAAGTATTTTTGTGAGGACTTGGTGTGTTTTATACCCACGTATTGGGATAGGAATTAGGAATAATGAATAAAAAGGAAGGAAAAACAATCCGATTGTAATTAGATCAAACCAAAGTGCAATGATGTAGTCCCATGTTCCGAGCTGATGAAAACTACCATAATTGAAAGCTAAAAATACGAGGCGTGTAATGAATAACATCAATAGACTTATTCCTAGTCGTTTTAGCATTGTGTTAACATGAAGGGGAATTTTGTTGAGTATAGTTTTCATTGCAAATCAAAGGTAGAAAATCTTGTTGGAATTACATCTAGAATAATTGGCGTTATCTTTTATTGCAAATAGTTTTGTTTACATTTAATGTAATGATATCGCTATCTTTGAAAAACAAAACAGGTGTTCTTTAGGAGAAAAAAATAGATTCGTATTGTAAATTATGAAAATAAAAGAAGTAACAAGTTATTTGGAGTCATTGGCTCCGTTATCAAGTTCAGAGTCTTATGATAACTGTGGGTTGATTGTGGGGGATGATCAAGAGGATATTCGTCAAGTATTAATTAGTTTAGACTGTGTTGAATCAACGGTAGATGAAGCGATTGAAAAAGGGTGTAATTTAATTATTGCTCATCATCCAATTGTATTTAAGGGTTTGAAGAAATTTAATGGTCGTAATTATATTGAACGAACGGTTATTAAGGCGATTAAAAATAACATTGCAATATATGCTATTCATACAAACCTAGATAATTATCAATTTGGGGTGAATAGAGAAATTGGCGAGCGGTTAGGTTTGTCCGATTTAAGTGTTTTAGCTCCTAAGCAAAATGTACTTTCAAAATTAGTATTCTTTTGCCCTGCCGATTATTCTAACCAGGTCTTAGAAGTAATGTTCAATGCCGGAGCGGGTGCAATAGGTAATTACTCAAATTGTAGTTTTAAGACAAAAGGAATAGGAACGTTTTTACCCGGAGAAAATGCGAACCCGTACGCTGGGGAAATTGGATCGCTTTCTGTTGAGCATGAGGATCGGTTAGAAGTATTGGTGTCAAATCATAAAATTACATCGGTAATTAGTGCGATGAAAGATATGCATCCCTATGAGGAGGTTGCTCATGAGCTGATTCCAATTAGTAACTTGAATCAAACTGAAGGTTCAGGGATGGTTGGCACATTGGCATCACCCATTGAACTCAATGCGTTTTTAGAAAAAGTGAAACAGACGTTTAACTGTGGAGTTATCCGACATACTAAGTCAACAGGTAGCTTGATTGAAAAAGTCGCTTTTTGTGGCGGTTCAGGAAGTTTTTTATTGGCCAATGCAAAAAGGATTAACGCCGATATTTTTATTACTGGAGACTTCAAATACCATGAATTCTTTGATGCTGAAGAGGACATTGTCATTGCGGATATTGGCCATTTTGAAAGTGAACAATACACTTCTATACTTTTAGAGCGTATTTTGACGAAAAAATTCACTAAATTTGCCGTTCTCGTAACTGAGATAAATACAAACCCAATAAATTATTTTTAGCATGGCAAAAACTGCAACTAAAAAAGAAGCAACAGTAGCTGAAAAATTAGATCGTCTATATGACTTGCAATTAATTGATTCTGAGATCGATAGAATTAAGACTGTTCGAGGAGAATTACCTTTAGAAGTTCAAGACTTAGAGGATGAGTTAGCAGGTCTAGCTACTCGTGTCGAGAAAATTCAAGAAGAGATTAAGACTTTAGAAACAGAAGTTTCTGATCGTAAGAATGCTAATAAAGATTCAGAAACGGCAATTGCTAAATATAAAGAGCAACAAAATAATGTTAGAAATAACAGAGAATTTGAGTCGCTTTCAAAAGAAATCGAGTTCCAAGAACTTGAAATCAAATTGAATGAAAAACGTACGAAGGAAAGTAAGTTTAAAATTTCATCGAAGAAAGAAATTCTTGACGCGGCAAAAGAACGTTGTGATTTCAGAGCAGAAGACTTAAAAACAAAAACGGCTGAGTTGGATGAGATTATTGCAGAGACTCAAGTTCAAGAAGATAAGTTGACTAAAAAATCGGCTACTGCACTTAAGAAATTAGACAGTAGACTTGGTGGAGCATATTCTAGACTTAGAACGAGCGCTAAAAATGGTTTGGCTGTTGTTCAAGTTGATAGAGATTCTTGCGGTGGTTGTTTTAATAAAATTCCACCTCAACGTCAGTTGGATATTCAAGCTAAGAAGAAGGTAATCGTTTGTGAGCACTGTGGTCGCGTTCTGGTTCCGAGTGAAGAAGCTGCTGAATAAGAAAATATAATTTTAATAGATTGAAAACCGCCTTGAAGATCAGGGCGGTTTTTGTTTGTACCTTTGTTTCATGAAGTTTTCTGATTACAATATTACCAAAGAGGTTAAGTCACAGTTAAATGTTTTAGGATATACTAGGCCTACCGATATTCAGTTTAAGGCAATTCAACACATTCTTGATGGAGAGGATGTAATGGCGATTGCTCAAACAGGAACAGGTAAAACTGCAGCATTTGCGATTCCTACGTTAAGTATTGTTCAGAAAAGAAAAAGAAAGAACGATGGTATAGCTTGCTTGGTGCTGGTTCCTACCAGGGAGTTGGCAAAGCAAATAGCAACAGTTTATCGTGAAATTGGTAAAGATACAGGTGTTAAAACGTTTGGGCTGTTTGGTGGAGTAGAACAGGAACAGCAAATTAGAACATTAAATAATGGGATTGATATTTTAGTTGCAACGCCAGGTAGAATGTTTGATTTAATTTCTCAAAAAGCGATTGATTTAACGAAGATCAAGTTTTTGGTGTTGGATGAGGCAGATTTGATGCTGGATCTTGGGTTTGCTAAAGACATCAAAGATGTAATGAATTTTATACCTAGAAGACGACAAACCCTCTTTTTCTCAGCTACAATTTCTAAGAAGATTAAATCATTGGCCTACGATGTTGTTCGAAATGCAATTCGTATACAAATTTCTCCAAAGAATCCGGTTGCGAAAACAATTGATCATGCTTTCATTAAGGTGAGTATGGATGATAAGCGCTTCTTTTTAGAGAATATGATTAAAGAGTACCCTGAAAAAAAAGTAGTAGTTTTTGTTCGGACTCAGGTTAGGGCAGGTAGGGTTGTGGATGCACTTAAGCGTGTGGATATTGATTCTGAATGTATGCATGGAGGCATCGAGCAAAAGGATCGGTTTTTAATCCTGGATCGATTTAGAACGGGAGAAAACAAGGTGCTTGTTACAACCGATGTTGCAGCGCGTGGGATTGACATTCCAAATGTTGAGTATGTAATCAACTATGATATACCGGATGTTCCTGAAAACTATGTTCACCGTTGTGGTAGAACTGGTAGAGGAAATAAAAGAGGTCAGGCCCTTGCTTTTTGTAGTGATTTAGAACAAGAATTGTTTGATGCAATTGTTGAATATACAGGGCAAGATATTGAAGAGTATGAAGTGTCTAAAGGCGAGTATTTAAGTATTTTAGATGGCTCAGACGACGGGTCAAATAATTGGAAGCTTTTACTTAAAAAAGCCAATGAAGAAAGTGATAAAGGTCTAGATTGGTAGACTTTTGGTGGTTAAATAATGTTTACTTCACGTTCCAAGGTTACTCCAAACTTCTCTGTAACATCATTGATGATTTGAGTTGATAGAGTTAGGATCTCATCTCCTGAAGCATCTGAATAGTTGACGAGTACCAGCGCTTGATTTTTATGTACACCATGATTACCCACGGTTTTTCCTTTCCATCCAGCTTGTTCAATTAACCATCCGGCAGCTAACTTTACCTTACCTTCTGGTGCGGGGTAGTTAGGTACCTTTTCAAACGTGTTCTGTAGTTTAGACAGTACATCTTTTCCAACAATTGGATTTTTGAAAAAACTTCCTGCGTTTCCAATTTCTTTCGGGTTTGGTAATTTACTTGACCTTATTTTAATTACAGCATTACTAATATCTTTGATTGTAGGGTGTTTTATCCCATTGCTTTCTAGTTCGTGTTGAATGGCACCATAACTGGAGTTAACTCTGCTAGACATGTTGAGTTCGTAGGTTACAGATGTGATAATGTATTGGTCTTTGAATTCACGTTTAAAAACACTTTCTCGATAGCCAAATTGGCATTCTTCTTTTGAAAATATTTTTGTTTTACCAGAGTTAATGTGGTAGGCTTCTAATTCTACAAATACGTCTTTGATTTCAACACCATAGGCTCCAATGTTTTGCATAGGGCTAGCTCCAACGCTACCTGGAATTAAAGATAAATTTTCAATACCGGCGAATCGTAAGTCAATACATTTCATTACGAAATCATGCCAAACTTCACCTGCACCCACCTTTATTTGAACGATGTCATTGTCTTGATGAATAATTTCGAACCCTTTTATTTCATTCTTAAGGACTAGACCGTCAAAGTCTTTTGTAAACAGAATGTTGCTTCCTCCACCTAAAATTAAAAGCTTAGAATCTTCTCTTTTTGCTAAAACTTGAGTCAAATCATCTACAGAGGTGAAAGTTGCAAATCGAGAGGAGTTCACAGATATACCAAAGGTATTGTGTTCTTTTAAGTTTACATTCGTTGAAATCATACTTCAAAAGTAATTGAATATGACATAAGAAATTACAGATGGTCAAATAAACTTCAACGTTCGATTGTTGTTAATTCGATGAATGCCCTTAAATTTGTGTTTATGCAAATGAAAAAAGTTTCTTTAGATACAATTAACGGGCTTAATAAAAACACGTTGATTGATCATTTAGGTATTGTTGTGACTGAACTTGGTGACGATTATTTAATGGGTAGAATGCCTGTGGATCAACGAACAGTTCAACCTTTTGGCCTTTTGCATGGAGGTGCTTCTGTTGTTTTGATAGAGAGTTTAGGTTCAATAGGTTCAGGTTTAATAGTAGATAATGATACTGAGTTTTCTGTTGGTTTGGAGGTGAATGCCAATCATGTGGGGGCTATTAAAAGTGGTTTTGTTGTTGCCAAAGCAACATTGTCTCATGGAGGTAGGAGTACCCATGTTTGGGCTGTAGATGTTTATGATGAATCGACGAATAAGTTGATTTGTACAGGTAGGCTTACAGTTATGGTTGTTGATAAAAAGAGCTAAGTTGGGGGATATTCTTCATTATAGAATTCCGAATCAAAAGTCTATTTCGTTGTTCGGGAAATTCACAAAAGTGAAATCAATTCTGAACGCTGTAGGTTTTTTTGTGTCAGACTTTGAGAAACAAAATGTATTTGTTTTTGAGTCAAATGAATCAAAGCCAAGCTTTTGTTATTCGAAAAATTTAATTCAAGAGCAGTCAAAAGAAGATTATATAGAGACGGGTGAAGCATTTTTATCAAAAATAAAAACGAATAACTTTAGTAAAGCAATTCTTTCACGCGTTAAATTAATTGATCGAACGGTTGATTTATTTCAGTTGTATGAGGCCTTGTGTGCGACCTATGAAAATGCATTTGTATATTTAATTTCAAGCGAAACTTTTGGAACATGGATAGGGGCTACACCTGAAGTTTTGATTCACCGAGAAAAAAACAGTGCTAAAACAATGTCTCTTGCAGGAACTTTACCTGTAGACACAAGTGATTCATGGTCTGTTAAAGAATTAGAAGAACAAGCGTTTGTAACAACATTTATTCGAGAACAGTTGTCAAAATTAGATTTGGATGGTGTAGAGCAAGGTGAATTGCATACGGTTAAAGCTGGGCCCGTAAAACACTTAAAAACAGAGTTTAAATTTAATGTTTTGGAAAATCAGGTGTTGGAGTTGACGTCTTTGTTACACCCTACACCTGCAGTAAGTGGAGTTCCAAGAGTGGGGGCTATTTCTCTTATTAACGAGCTGGAGAAACATGATCGGCAATTTTATTCTGGATTAATAGGGGTTCATAATGAACAAAATTCAGATATCTTTGTAAACCTTAGGTGTGCGCAGGTATTTGATGAGCGTATTGCCCTTTACCTGGGAGGCGGATATACGCAAAACTCGTTAGTTCACAAAGAGTGGGCAGAAACAGAAGCGAAGTCCGCAACATTGCTTAATGTGATTAAGAATATAGAAAATTAATATGATTTCAACAGATAAATCAGGAGTAAGGGCATTTATTCAAGCGTGCTTGAATAATAAATTAAGACATTTTGTTTGCTCTCCTGGTTCTAGAAATGCAGCAATTGTAATTGCTTTAGATGAGCACCCTGAAATTGAAACAATTGTTATTCATGATGAACGTTCAGCAGGGTTTTACGCGCTCGGTATGGCGCAACAATTAAATGCTCCGGTTGGAGTTGTTTGCACCTCAGGTTCTGCAATGTTAAATTATTATCCTGCTGTTGCAGAAGCTTATTATCAATGTGTTCCTTTGGTTGTTGTTTCAGCAGATAGACCGAGTGAGTGGATAAACCATGGAGACGGTCAAACTATTGTTCAGAAGGGTGTGTATGAAAACCACATTAAATTTGAGATGGAGGTGCCAGAAGTGGCGAATTCATTAGCGGATGTGAAGTTGTTGAATTCAGATATAGACAAGGCTTTTGTTGCTTGTAATGGTGGTTGGAAAGGTCCAGTACATTTTAACATCCCAATTTCAGAACCGCTGTACAACACACTAGAAACAGAGTTTGTTGAGGCGACACTTAATTCAATTGAAATAAAAGAGGAGGAATTTGATTTGGCTTCTTTTTCAACGTTGTGGAAATCTTCTCAACGGAAAATGATTATTTGTGGTCAGGCTCCTAAAAATACAATGCTACTCAATATTCTTTCTGAATTAGCGAAAGATACTTCTGTTGCAATTTTGGTTGAAAACACCTCGAATTTAGCTGATGGTAGATTTGTTCAGTGTATCGACCGTACGTTGAATGCTATTGAAGATAGTGAGGTAGAAGCATATAAACCAGAAGTTTTGATTTCTATTGGTGGTGCAATTGTTTCAAAGAGAATAAAACAATTTTTGAGGTCTTCAGACTTAAAGTCACATTGGAGAATTGGTTTTGATTTTCCTGAAATGAATACATATAGCACCTTAAGTAAATCCGTTCAATGTTTCCCGAAGACATTCTTATCAGCGGTAATGAACGAGTGTGGGTTTGTGAATAACTCTACATTTGGTAATCGATGGAAACAGAAAGATTACCTTGTTCAAAATGAATTACCAGCATTTTATGCAAACGTAGCGTACTCAGATTTAGCTGTCTTTGAACTTGTTTTAGATTACCTTCCTGAAGATTCTTTGTTGCATATGGGGAATAGTTCTGTGGTTCGTTATTGTCAATTGTTTGACCCGATAAAGTCGGTTTCTTACTTTGCTAATAGAGGCACGAGCGGAATTGATGGTTCTTTGAGTACGGCTTGTGGTGCGGCAATTATTGCGAAAAACAACTACAACGTCATGATTACTGGCGATGTGTCATTTTTTTATGACAGTAATGCGCTGTGGAGTAATTATTTGAATGAGAACTTGCGAATAATATTGATTAACAATGGAGGGGGAGGTATTTTTAAGATTATCGATGGTCCTTCTAGTACGAAACAGCTTGATACTTACTTTGTGACAAAACAAGAAGCAAACGCTGAGAAATTGTGTGAAGCTTTTGGTGTGGAGTACTTAAAAGCGAGTGGTATTGATGAGCTTGAGGGGCAGATGGCTCAGTTTTATGATGCATCCGATTCTGGATGTCCTAAGTTAATGGAGGTTTTTACTCCTTCAGAGGTGAATGATGGTGTGTTGAAACAATTTTTTCAAAAACTAAAAACAAGGTAAAAGGTATGGATTTTTCAATTTTATTTACTTGGGATGGGCTTCTTTATTTAGTCATCTTGTCATTGCTAGAAATTGTCTTGGGCATTGATAATATTATTTTTATTTCAATCGTTACAGATCGATTACCAAAAAACAATAAAAGACGTGCACGTAATGTTGGGCTGTCGTTGGCGTTAATTATTCGATTGATTTTATTGAGCTTTGTGGCTTGGATTATGCAAATGACTAGCCCCTTGTTTACAGTAGCTGAGGTTGAATTTTCAGGCCAGAGCTTAGTCTTGTTGATTGGTGGATTATTTTTGATTTATAAGAGTGTAACTGAAATGCATAGCAGTGTTGCTGGTCATGAAGAGCATGAGCAAAAAGGAAAGGTAACGCTAAAGGGGGTGATTGTACAGATTGTATTAATTGATATTGTTTTTAGCTTTGATTCGATTATTTCAGCCATAGGGATGACAAATGGAATAGGAGAAGGAAACCAGGACCCAATGGTGATTATTTACATTGCTGTAATTGTTTCAATGATTGTTATGCTTGCCTTTGCTAAAGGTATTGCTGATTTTATCAATAATCGACCAACAATTAAGATGATTGCTTTAGGTTTTTTGGTAACTATAGGTGTGTTTTTAGTTGCTGAAGCATTTGGGCAGCATGTGCCAAAAGGATATATTTATTTTGCAATTGTTTATTCATTGATTATAGAGTTTTTGAACATAAGAATGAGGAAAAACAAAGGTGTGTAATGACAAGAGAGGATGCTTTGTTATACTTGCCCCACGAGGATGAAGGTGAATTAGAAGATCTTTATCAAGAAAAGTTATTTGCACTGAAGCAAAAGGTTCTTAATGCCGCTCCATCAACAAAATTGTATCAGTTTCATTTAAAAAAAATGAGGTTAATCCATTATTCGTATGCCTTTTTAACGGGTCAAACGAATGATGAGTTAACACTTAGTTATAGGGTAGACGTTGATCAAACGGATTTGAAATTTGCATGGCGCGATTACAATAAAAATAAAACTGAAATTAAATTGATGTTGGTAAATGCGATTGGTTTTCTAGGTGTTAAATTCTCGCTTGGAAAGTTACTTGAGAACCAAAGGCAATTTGCAACCGTTTTTAAAGCATTAAACTTTTTAGATTGTAGTGGTGTCATTCTTAGTCAAGAGGCAGACGCAATGGTGTTGGAAGCTGAAATTGATGCGTTTGTTTTGGCAGGTTATTCAGCGGTAAAGGATATTGAAAAATTAGATATTGAAAATATGCTGTATCAAGAAGCTAATCGATTATCTTTGTGGCTTAAAATTGAGAATAATGTCCAGTAAGTTTGATAGTCTTAAGGTTCAGTTAGAATTACAGGAATGGCCTATGATTTATTTGTTTAAATTCATTATGCCGAACGATTCTGAGTTGATTGCCAAGGTAACCGCTTTGTTTGATGATGGTGCAGACTTGAAGTATACAAATTCCAAAACGGGAAAGTTTGTTAGTTTAAGTGTTAAGGAAATGATGTTGAGCGCAGACTCGGTAATTGAAAAATATAATAAAGCCTCAAAGTTTAAAGGTGTAATCTCGTTGTAGTATGTTGTTAGTTGGTGTTTCTTTGTATGATATTTTAATAGGAATTCTTTATACCTCTATCATACTATTGGTTATTGTCATTGCTTACCGAAGACTCTTGAATTATTTTGGTCGAGAAGCAATTAGGCATGAAGATTATTGTCAATTAGAAAGCTTAGAAATTTCTCCTGCTACAGGTGAGTTGCCGTTTTATTTCACATCACCAGTTGAGAGGTCGTATCGACTACTGATCTTGGATGGTGATATGAATGAATTTATGGAGGTGGTAGCTCAGGATTGCAAGGTTGGAGGAAATATTGTAAGATTTGATTCGTCTAAATTGCCGAATGGAGATTATTTTTATTGCTTGAAAACAGATAATCAAAAGGTGAGCAAGAAGATGACCGTATTAAATTAACGACTGACAAAGTGGCGTTATTTTTTTGTGGCAAAATTATTGTGTTACAGACTTTATAAATTAAATTTGAGCCTTAAAGGCAACGTAGAACAAAAAAAATAATATTATGGCATTAGAAATCACAGATGCAAACTTTGAAGAATTAGTATTAAACTCAGATAAACCAGTTTTGGTTGATTTTTGGGCTGAATGGTGTGGGCCATGTAGAATGATTGGACCTGTTGTGGAGGAAATGTCTGGAGAGTATGAAGGTAGAGCAGTTATCGGAAAGGTAAATGTAGATCAGAATCCAGGAGTTTCTGCAAAATTTGGGGTTAGAAATATTCCTACAATTTTGTTTATTAAAAATGGTGAGGTTGCTGACAAGACTGTTGGTGCTGTGCCAAAAGCACAACTTGCTTCTAAGTTAGACGCGATACTTTAATAAGATTTAAGTAAAATAAAAAATGCCCTTCAGTTTGAAGGGCATTTTTTTTGTCATTGTATTATCTTCGTAAAAATGAATGTATGGAATCATGGATTAAAAGGTTAAAATTCTACGGAATTGGATTTGGAATTGGGGTGGTTTTTGTTGCTTTTTTCTTTCAAAATAGAGGGTGTGCTTGGACGCCTTCAAATCGTGTTAAAAATGCGGTACTTGATCGGTTAATTGTTGTTTCGGATAAGACTGCAGCTGCAATGAAGGCTCAAGGTTTGGATGACAGTGATATTGTGCTTGTGTTGAATGATGGTGATGTTGATTTTGGGAAGAGTCTTAAGGAGGGTGATTCAAAAATCTATGTCATGGAAAAAGAAGGTGTAAGTTATGCGTTTACCTTGCCTTATGAGAGTTTTGTTTCGGAGGTGTTTATTACAGATAATTTTAATGAAGCGGATAATTCATTGGCGGGTTTTGGACGTGTAATTCACTATCCAAACGATGAGAATATGGTGTATCCAGATTCAACTCAATTGGTTTCTTGTCAACAGGAGGTGTTAGGCTTAATTAACCCCAAAGATATTTTCACTTTGATTAAAACTTCAGGTAAGTTAGATTTTAGTAAAACAAACTTTGAGCAACGTCCAAAAGCAGAGCACTACATGGTGTTTAACCAAGGTGAAGATCAGATTGGTTGTAGTATTATTTGGTATAAAAATAAATTAAATATTACCGCATTTGATTCAGAGAAGACGTCATCGTGTTATTAATTGTTGATTAAATGAATCTTTGTTGATAAAAGGGTGTATTTGTATGCTGAGAGAATACATTGTTTTTTTATTTTTGAACTTATGAAATTTACGGCTGAGCAAATTGCAAGCATGTTGGAAGGTAAGGTAGAAGGGAATCCTTCTGCTGAAGTTAGTGCGTTAGCGAAGATTGAAGAAGGATTCACAGGTGCTTTGTCATTTTTATCCAACCCTAAGTACGAGGCTTTTATTTACAAAACGGAGTCAACAGCATGTATTGTGAACAATACATTTACACCTACATCGCCTCTTCCTAAAACATTAACCCTTATCAAGGTCGAAGATGCTTACTCTTGTTTTGCAAAATTGCTAGAAATGTATAATTCAATGACAAAGGAAACTCCTAGGATTGAGAACCCTTCGTTTATTGATGAAACAGCCAAAGTAGGTTCTAATTTGTTTTTAGGAGCATTCTCCTACATTGCTCGCGATACAGTTGTTGGTGATGATGTTGCTATTCACCCAAATGTGAATGTTGGAACAAATGTGCGTATTGGTGACGGAACGATTATTTACCCCGGAGCAACCATTTATCGCGATTGTGTTATAGGGAAAAATTGTATTATTCATGCTGGAGCTGTAATTGGTGCAGATGGATTTGGATTTGCTCCAGATAAAAATGGAAAGTTTCAACAAATTCCACAAATTGGAAATGTTGTGCTTGAAGATAATGTTGATGTTGGAGCAAATACTACAATAGATAGAGCTACTATGGGTAGTACAATTATTCGTACAGGAGCCAAGATTGACAACCTTGTCCAGATAGGACATAATGTTGAAATTGGAAGTGATACAGCAATGGCGGCACAAGTTGGAGTTGCAGGTTCATGTAAAATTGGCAACAACGTTATGGTTGGTGGTCAGGTAGGTTTTGCAGGACATTTGAATATTGGAAATAAAGTTATGGTTGCTGCACAGTCAGGTGTTGCAGGAAGTGTTAAAGATGGTTCCGTATTGATGGGGACACCGGCTTTTGACAGTAAAGAGTATAAAAAATCTTATTTAGGATTTAGAAGGTTGCCACGAATTCTTTCACGTATTCAAGCAATTGAAGATAAAATTAAAGCATTAACTAAAGATTAAAGCGAATGGCAGAGATGCAAAGAACCCTTAAGGAGCCTGTTTTATTGTCAGGTGTAGGTTTACACACAGGAGAAAAGGTTAATTTGGAGATTGTTCCAGCAAAGGAAAATCATGGGTATAAATTTCAACGTGTAGATTTAGACGGAGAGCCTATCATTAAAGCTGATTGTGATTTAGTTGTTGCAACAGACCGCGGTACAACTTTAGAGCAAAATGGCGCACGTGTTTATACAACAGAACATATTCTTGCTGCTTTGTATGGTTGTCAGGTAGACAATGCGCTGATTAAAATTGATGGGCCTGAAATTCCTATTATGGATGGGAGTTCTCAATTGTTTATTGATGCTATTGATGCCGTTGGTTATGAAGATCAGAATGCTGAGCGTATATACCTTGAGCTTGAAGAAAATATTGCTTGGGAAGACTTAGAGAAAGGAATTGAGTTTTTAGCTGTACCTGATACAAATTATAGAATTACTGTAATGGTGGACTATAAATCTCCGGTACTTGGAACGCAGCATGCTTCAATGTATAATATTGGAGAGTTTAAAAAAGAGATCGCTCCATGTAGAACCTTTGTGTTTTTAAGGGAGTTGGAATTTTTGGCGCAAAACAACTTGATTAAAGGTGGAAGCTTAGATAATGCTATTGTTCTTGTTGAGCGAGAAAATGTAGGTAGAGAAGAACTTGACCGATTGGCTAAGATGCTCGGAAAGGAGGGTGTTAAGTTTGAGGTTGAGGGAGCTGGTGTTTTGAACAGCACAAAGCTTCAGTTTGAAAATGAACCTGCAAGGCATAAGTTATTGGACATTGTCGGAGATTTAGCTTTGATAGGTAGGCCTGTAAAGGCTCATATTTTAGGAGCGCGTCCTGGTCACTCTGGAAATGTTCGTTTTGCTAAGGTACTGAAGGAATATATGAAGTCTAAAGACAAGGCTGGTCGTTACTTTGATTTGACAAAAAAACCAGTGTATGACATTAATGATATTGAATCAATGTTACCGCATCGTTTTCCATTCTTGATGGTAGATAAAGTGATGGAGATTCATGAGGAGTCAATCATTGGGGTTAAGAATATAACCATGAATGAGCCGATATTTACGGGTCATTTTCCAGGGAACCCTGTTTTTCCTGGTGTACTTCAAGTTGAAGCTATGGCACAGGTTGGTGGTATTTTCGCATTAAGTAAATTAGATGATCCACACTTGTATTCTACTTACTTTATGAAAATTGATAAAGTAAAATTTAAGCAAAAAGTAATACCTGGAGATACGGTTGTTTTTGAGCTTAAGTTGAGTTCGCCAATTCGAAGAGGTTTGGTTGATATGTCTGGTGTTGGTTATGTAAATGGTGTGCCGGTTGTAGAGGCGCAAATGCTTGCGCAGGTAATTAAGGATAAAACAGAATGATAAGTAACCTTGCAAATATTTCGGATGATGCTCAATTAGGAGCAGGTGTAATTGTGGAATCGTTTTCTACAATTTATGAGAATGTTATTATTGGTGATGGAACCAGGATTCATTCCAATGTGACAATCTATCCCGGGACTAGAATTGGTGATAATTGTGAAGTTTTTCCTGGTGCAGTAATTGGTGTTGAACCTCAAGATTTAAAGTTTGAGGGGGAGGATACGACTGTTGAGATAGGAAATAATACCGTTATTCGCGAATGTGTAACAATTCATAAAGGAACAAAAGATCGATGGAAAACTACGATTGGTAGTAACTGTTTGTTGATGACTTATGTGCATGTTGCTCATGATTGTCAGGTTGGAGATAATGTGATTTTGGCAAGCTATGTAGGTTTGTCTGGACATGTTGTTATAGGTGATTTTGCAATATTAGAAGGGAAGGTTGCTGCGCAACAGTTCGTGCATATTGGGGCGCATTCATTTGTTGGAGGCGCTTCTTTGGTACGTAAGGATATCCCTCCATATGTAAAAGCTGCCAGAGAGCCGTTGACGTTTGCTGGGGTTAATTCTGTTGGTTTAAGACGAAGAGGGTTTTTAGATACAGATGTTAGGGAGATTGAAGATCTTTATAGAACGCTGTATGTTCAGAATAATAATATTTCAAAAGGAATACAGGCGATTGAGGCTTCGATGCCAAGCTCTAAATTAAGAACTGAAATTGTAGACTTCGTGTCTAATTCAGAACGGGGAGTGATTCGTGGAATGATTTAATCATACTTTTATGTTTAAGCGTGCAGACGTTATTACCGTAGATATTACCGGATATGCGTTCGGAGGAAAGGGAGTTGCTAAGGTGGTGACAGAAAATGGTGATTATGTGGTCTTTGTAGATAATACTTTTCCCGGTCAAAAAGTTAAGGCAAGAATTGCTAAAAAACGTAAGCGATTTGCCGAGGCTAAATTGCTTGAGGTTATAGAGCGATCACCTATAGAAAAAGTGTCAGAATTTCAAGAGATTTCGGGTGCGCCATACATCTATATTCCTATTGTAGAGCAAGAGAAGGTTAAGAAAGAGTCTACGCTTGAGGTTTTTAAGAGAATTGGAAACCTTGACAGCCCAGAAGATTATTTTGATGAATTTATAAGTTCTCCAGAGCATTTTTTCTACCGCAATAAAATGGAGTATAGTTTTTCATCCATTGAGCATGATTTAGAAACTGATGAAGAGTTGGACGATGCTTTTGCTTTAGGATTTAAACGAAGAGGAACTTGGTGGAAGGTGGAATCGTTGAATAAGCCTAGTGGAATGTTTGATGTGCAATGGGAGGAGCTTGTTGGTGAGTTAAGAGAATTTTTGAAGTCTTCAGGCTTACCTGCTTGGCATCCGCCTCAGAAAACAGGTTTTTTTCGACACATTGTGGTCAGAAAATCATTTCATCAAGATAAATTGTTAATCAATCTTGTAACATCATCTGTTGGGGTTGAGGATTTTGATGTTGATAAATTCACATCCTTCCTGAAAGGTAGGTTGGGAGACCGATTAGCGGGTCTGCAGCATACTGTGAATGATAATGTGGCAGATCGTGCGAAAATTGAGAATGGACAATATTCATTGTTGCACGGTGAGCCTGTTGTAATTGAGCGATTGTTAGGGTTGGACTTTGAGATATCTATGGAAAGTTTTTTTCAGACAAATCCTAAAAGTGCAGAGCGCTTGTACAATAAAGCACTCGACTATGTTTTTGAAGAAAAACTGGAATCAAATGACGTGATTATGGATTTGTTTTGTGGAACAGGTACTATAGGTCAGATTTTAACGTCAAGAAATGCAGGTGTGAAAATTGTAGGTGTAGATATCGTTGAAGAGGCAATTAAAGATGCGCGAAGAAATGCGCGAAGAAATAACATTACAGGTATAGATTTCTATGCGGCAGATGTCGGTAAGTTCTTGAAAGAATATCCGGATTATGTCGGTAAGATAAAAACGGTCATTTTAGATCCTCCAAGAGCGGGAATTGCACCAAAGACACTACTTAAAGTTATTGCTCTTGGCGCTAAAAATATTGTTTATATTTCTTGTAATCCCTCTACCCAGGCTAGGGATACAGAAACCTTGATGAAGGAAGGGTATTCCCTTGATAAAATGTCTTTTGTAGATCAGTTTCCTCACACGGGACATATTGAATCTATTGCTAAATATAAGCGTGTTTAATGACGGTTGAGGTAATTTGTATCGGAGATGAGCTTTTAATTGGCCAAACGGTGAATACAAATGCTACGTGGATTGGAGCTGAGTTAGCGAACTTTGGGGTTAAGGTCATGTTTAGTAGTGTAATCAAAGATGTTAAGTCTGATATTTGTAATGCCCTTGACCTGGCTTTAAGTCGGGTAGATGTAGTTATTGTGACAGGTGGGTTGGGTCCAACAAAAGATGACGTTACAAAATCTGTGCTTGCGGAATACTTTAAGGTAGATTTGGAGTTGAATCAAGATGTTTTGACTCGTGTGAAGGCTTATTTTTTAAAGCGTGGGAAAAAGATGGTTGATGTTAATGTTCGACAAGCAGAGCTTCCTAAGGGGTGTACAATACTTCAGAATGACATGGGGACAGCCCCTGGAATGTGGTTTGATGTCAATGATCAGGTGGTTGTTAGTTTGCCTGGTGTTCCCTTTGAGATGAAGTACATCTTAAAAGAGCATGGCTTTCCTTTGTTACTAGATCGATTTAATTCTAAGCCACTTTTTCAAAGAACGCTTCAATTTCAAGGAATTGGAGAGTCTTACCTTGCAGACCGTATTTCTGATTTGGAAGAGCAGATGTTTAGCGATGGCTTGAGTTTTGCTTATTTACCTTCTGCTGGAGCTGTACGTTTAAGAATAAGTGGGAAATGTAATGCCGTAGACGAAGAGTTAATTACAAATTATATCATTGAATTATATAAACGTTTTCCTGCTTATGCCTTTGGAGAGGAGGAAGAGAGTTTAAGTGAAATTGTAGGTACCCTTCTGGTTGAGGATGGTTTAAGTCTTGGGACAGTTGAAAGTTGTACAGGAGGTGCTATTGCGAGTGAGCTTGTTCGTGTTCCAGGGTCTTCGCGGTATTTTCGCGGAAGTGTTATTAGTTATGCAAATGAGGTTAAGGTTGATTTTGTTGGCGTTAATCATTCAGATATTGAGCGTGATGGAGCTGTTAGCGAAGTTGTAGTGAAGCAGATGGCGGAAAATGGAAGGCGACACTTGGGTGTTGATTATTGCATTTCAACATCTGGAATTACAGGCCCTGAGGGAGGGTCTGAAGAAAAACCGGTGGGATTAGTTTGGATTGGAATAGCTGGTCCGGAGGGGGTTGTTGCTAAACATTTTCTTTTTGGTGATTTTAGAGAGCGAAATATTAGGAAGACAGTTTTATCAGCGTTAAATTTGCTTCGTTGTGAGTTACTTGAAATAAATACTGAGAAAAAGTAAATATTACTTGGAAGTTAGTTGATTTTATGGTTTCTTTGCAACCGCTTTTTAATATAAGGATTAAATAATATAGAGATGTCAAGAGTTTGTCAAATCACAGGGAAATCGGTAATGGTTGGGAATAATGTTTCTCACTCACAACGTAAAACTAAACGTAAGTTCTACCCAAACTTAATAACTAAGAAATTTTTCATTCCAGAGGAAGATGAATTTATTACGTTAAAAATATCAGTTTCTGCATTGAGAACAATCAATAAGAAAGGTATTGGAGTTTGTGTTAAAGAAGCACGTTCTAAAGGATTAATAAAGTAAAACGTTTTCTACCCATTGTGAAATGGTAGTTGAATAAATAAAAGGAAATGGCAAAAAAAGGAAATAGAGTTCAGGTTATTTTGGAATGTACAGAGCATAAAAAGTCTGGAGTAGCAGGTACATCTCGTTACATTACAACGAAAAACAGAAAGAACACTCCAGACAGAATGGAGATCAAAAAATTTAATCCAATATTGAAACGTTATACGCTTCATAAAGAAATTAAATAATTCTAAGATATGGCAAAGAAAGTAGTAGCATCCTTACAAAAAGGTGGCGGAAAAGAGCATACGAAAGTGATCAAGATGGTTAAGTCTGAAAAGACAGGATCTTACTCATTAAAAGAGGAAATTGTTCACAATAAAAAAGTAAAAGAGTGGTTCAGTAAGAACTAATTCTGTTTTATTTATCTTATTAATATAAGCTTCTACTTTTTTAGGTAGAAGCTTTTGTTGTTATTAGTTATGGCATTATTTAATTTCTTTTCAAAAGAGAAAAAACAAACTTTAGATAAGGGGCTTGAAAAAACAAAAACAAGTTTTTTCAATAAGCTTACGCGTACTATAGTGGGTAAGTCAAAAGTTGATGCTGATGTACTGGATGATTTAGAAGAGGTTTTAATCACCTCTGATGTTGGTGTTGAAACAACTTTAAAGATTATTGATAAAATTGAAGCACGCATAGCGCGTGATAAGTTTATAGGTGTTGAAGAGCTTAATTCAGTGTTGAAGTCTGAGATCGCAGATTTATTAGCGGAAAACAATTCAGAAAAAAACATAGACTTTACAATTCCTAAGCAAGTTGATGGACCACATGTTATTATGGTTGTTGGGGTGAATGGAGTTGGTAAAACGACTACAATCGGAAAGCTAGCGCATCAGTATAAGCAGGCGGGTTATAAGGTTGTTCTTGGTGCTTCAGATACTTTTAGAGCAGCGGCAGTTGACCAGTTGATTATTTGGGCAGATCGTGTAGGTGTGCCAATCGTACACCAGGGAATGGGGGCAGACCCTGCTTCTGTTGCCTATGATGCATTGCAGTCTGCAAAAGCTCAAGATGCAGATGTTGTTATTATAGATACTGCAGGTAGGTTGCATAATAAGGTTAACTTAATGAACGAACTTGGTAAGATAAAACGAGTTATGGATAAGGTTATTCCCTCTGCTCCGCATGAAGTTATGTTGGTTTTGGATGGTTCTACCGGTCAAAATGCATACGAACAAGCAAAACAGTTCGCCGCAACAACAGATATTAATGCATTGGCAATTACAAAGTTAGATGGTACTGCCAAAGGTGGAGTTGTAATTGGTATTTCTGATCAAATGAAAATTCCAGTAAAGTATATTGGAGTAGGAGAAGGTATGGATGACTTACAGCCGTTCGATCGGGTTGAGTTTGTTAACTCGTTGTTTTCGTAATGTTATTTGACTTAAATTAATTGAGGGCTTACTTTTGGTAAGCCTTTTTTTTTATTCGATTATCCATAGCTCTATTTAGTTCCTTTTTCTCTATTTTTGAGAAGACTTCACTGTTAAATGAATAAAAACAAAATAATCATGCATAAATTGAAGATTAACGGTCACGGACATTTGCTTCCTGAACCAAGTGAAATCCCTAAGTTTATGCGGGATAAAAAGTTATTTTCAATTGATGATGATAAGAAGTTTATGCGTCAAGGAGATTGGTCAAGGCCAATTACTGACTCAAGTTTCTTTTTTGATGAGAAGTTGATTTGGATGGATAAATACAGTATAGATCATGCTGTTATGCTTAACCTTTCTCAATTGTATTGTAATGGTTGGGCTAGAAAAGATGCTTACGATGCAATTCGTTGGCAAAATGATTTTAATGCAAGTGTTCAACAGAGAAGGCCCGATAAGTTTACGTGTGGTTTTGTCGTTCAGCCCCTTTATATTGAGGATGCGTTGAAAGAAATTGAACGCTGTGTTACTCAGTTAAATATGAATTTACTTTGTCTTCCTTCTCATTTCGTGAATGAAGACGATGAATGGGTTTCTGTTGCTGACGATCATGTTTTCCCAATATTTGAACTGGCAAACAAATATAAATTAGCTATAGAGATTCATCCGTATGATGGTCAGAAAATGGTGAAATTAAAAGATGTTTATTGGCGATTTCATTTAGTTTGGATGATGGCACAAACTGCTGATACACTTCACTTGTATTCATTAAAAGGAATCGTAGATAAATTCCCTGACATACGAACTTGTTTTGCGCACGGATGTATGCTTGGTCAAGCAAATTATGGACGTAGGCTTCAAGGGTACGATGGTAGGCCTGATCTTTTTGAGGATGTTAGTGATCCAAGATCTTCTTTGGGACACAAGAACTTGTTTTTTGACACATTGGTACACGATTCGTATACGCTTCAGTTATTGAAGTCCCGGGTAGGGTCCGATCAAATAATTGCAGGGCTAGATGATCCATATCCATTGGGAGAGATGGAGGGTGTGGCCAATTCATATCCTGGACGTGTTGTTGATTTCGCTGTAGAGGTTGATATCCTAAAACAATCCGAAGCTGATCGTATTTGGTACGACAATGTACTTCGTTGGCTTGGGAAAGATAAACTATAATCAAAGGCATTTATTAACTTTGTAAACAAACTAAAATTGAATGGCTCAGAAACCATCTATATCAAAAGGTACTAGAGATTTTTTACCTGCAGATGTTGCAAAACGAACATATATTTTTGATACGATTAAACAGTCGTTTAAAACCTTTGGATTTGCACCAATTGAAACCCCTTCCTTTGAGCTTTCGAGTACATTACTTGGTAAGTACGGTGAAGAGGGGGATCGTTTGATTTTTAAAATTCTTAACTCAGGAGATAAGGTTAAAAAAGCTGACTTGAAGGCGTTGGAAGAAGGGAATCTTCCGAGGTTTTCTAATTCTTTGTCTGAGAAAGCACTTCGCTACGATTTAACAGTTCCTTTTGCTCGATTTGTAGTACAGCATCAAAATGAACTTAGTTTTCCGTTTAAGCGGTATCAAATTCAACCCGTTTGGAGGGCAGATAGACCGCAACACGGAAGGTACCAAGAGTTTTATCAATGCGATGCGGATGTTGTAGGTAGCGATTCACTTTTGTATGAAGTTGATTTTGTCCTGCTATTTGATGAAGTTTTGACAAATTTGAATATTCCTGATTTTACAATTAAGTTAAATAATCGAAAAATTTTATCTGGAATTGCAGAAGTAAGTGGCGAGTCTGATAAATTGATTCCAATAACTGTTGCGCTTGATAAGTTAGATAAAGTTGGTGTTGACGGTGTTGTTAAAGAGCTGACAGAAAAAGGTGTTTCTGAATCTGCTCTTGAAAAAATAAAACCTTTATTTGAAATTGAAGGAGATACTGTATTGCGCCTTAAACAAATGAAAAAATACCTTGCTTCAAGTGAAATTGGACTTAAAGGGGTTGAAGAGTTAGAGTTTGTTTTAAATCGTGTGGATGTTTTAGGGTTAAAAAGAGCCAAAATCGAATTTGATGTAACACTGGCTCGTGGGTTAAACTATTATACGGGTGCAATCTTTGAGGTTAAGGCAAATGGCGTTAAGATGGGAAGCATTTGTGGCGGTGGTCGTTATGATGACCTTACAGGTGTTTTTGGACTAAAAAATGTTTCTGGTGTAGGCGTTTCGTTTGGAGCAGATCGTATTTATGACGTCTTAAATGAATTGGAATTGTTTCCAGAAGAGGTGGACAATAAGCTTGACTTGTTGTTTATTAATTTCGGAGAGGTGGAAGAGTTACATTGTTTAAATCTTGTTAAGCAAGCGCGCGATGCAGGTGTATCATGTGAATTGTATCCTTCTTCTGTCAAAATGAAAAAGCAAATGAAGTACGCAAACGATATTGGAGTGAAAAATATAGCATTAGTTGGTCAACATGAAATTGATGAATCGTGTGTTCAGTTGAAAAATATGCATACAGGAACGCAAGAAAAAATGACCATGGCAGAAGTTATAAATGTATTGAAGAAGTAATGAAAAATTATACTATAAATAACGAGTGGGTTACATTAACTCAGTTGGATGAGATTTTAAAAAGTAACGCAGAGGTAGCGTTAAGTGAAGGGGTTAAAAATGATATTTCAAAATGCCGTGAATTTCTCGATGAAAAAGTAAAGCGACACGATAAACTAATTTACGGTGTAAATACGGGTTTTGGTTCGTTGTGTAATACGGCAATATCGGTTGAAGATTTAGGGCAATTACAACGCAATCTTGTAATTTCTCATGCTTGTGGTGCTGGAGAAGAGGTTCCATCAGGTATTGTGAAGCGTATGTTGTTATTGAAGGCCTTTGGACTGTCTCATGGATCTTCGGGTGCGCAAGTAGAAACCGTAGAACGTTTGTTGTATTTTTTTAATAATGACATTATTCCTGTTGTGTATCAACAAGGTAGTTTAGGGGCCTCAGGTGATTTAGCACCATTGGCTCACATGTCATTGCCTTTAATTGCTGAAGGTGAAGTGTATTATAATGGTAAAAAAAGAGCAAGTATAGCAGTACTAAATGAGCTTGGGTTAGATCCAATTGTATTGAGGTCTAAAGAAGGCTTGGCACTGTTGAATGGTACTCAGTTTATGAGTTCGTATGCGTCGTATGCTGTCTCAAACGGATTAAAACTGTGGAATCAGTTTAATTTGATAGGTGCACTGTCGCTAGAAGCGTACGATGGCCGACTGAATCCTTTTCAGGCAAAT
>Ga0115008_10000095_pt1 | contig 51068 bp, 45 predicted proteins | sample FraStrMetagenome_FD_87164 | JGI IMG/M metagenome (GOLD analysis project Ga0115008, IMG submission 87164) | Marine eukaryotic phytoplankton communities from Arctic Ocean - Fram Strait ARC3M Metagenome | ecosystem: Environmental > Aquatic > Marine > Oceanic | place: Fram Strait | collected... | reverse complement strand
AGTAAAACTCGTTATATACCCAGCACCATTTGCCAACTCAACGTTATCGGTTGGTATTGTAGGTGTACCTGTTAAATCATTATAATCTCCACTGAACACACTTAAATCACTTATTTGTGATTGGGTTATAGTTAATGCTGACTCATATTGAGTCACATCACTTTCACTTACTGTATAATCTGATGTTTCACCTGGGGCTGATAATTGGGTGATAGAAATCATACTACCTTCTGGTACTATGTTTGAGACAGTATTAACATTACTGACCCTTTTTAAATAAACACTTATTAAATCACCTTCATTACAGTAAACCACTGTTGTTAATGTAATTGACGCTGTATTTATACTAATTTGCCCCCTAACATAAGAATTTCCCCCCTCTTCTTTTAATAAAACGTCATTTATTGCAAATAAAGCTGTATCTGTTGTTCTTTGTCCAGATGATTGCATTTTAATCGCTAATGATAACTCGTAATAACCATCGTTAGGTATTGTAACACCATTACTATCACTAACCCATGAAGTACCAGTAGAAAAGTTAATATCACCAAAACAACTAACTTTTTTTGGGTTAGTAGAGGTTAAACTCATTGTATCTTTAATTAAATCAAATTTTGCTAACACAACACCGTTAGGTGTTCCACCACCTTCACCGAATAATTCCCATGAAGTATTTCCATCTATGTTTTTATAATAATCACCATTAGTTGTGTTAATGTATAACGTACCTAATTTAGAAGTGTGTGATGGTACACCTTCTGATGATTGTATTCTTGTCTTACCGACTGTTATGTTTGATATGTTCATATTTTTTATTTTTAAACAATTGGTTTTGGTTTATATATTCTCATTAAAACACTATCATTTGAAGAATCTTCACTAACAACAAACCCATATAAAATGTTACTATTACTATTTTCATTTAAATATGTGCTAGGGTAATTATTATCTAAATAAAGTGTACTACCTGGTACTATTGGTTTATCCATACTTGGGTAAGGTGTGTTTGGTTCTATAGTTAAATCCCAACCAGTGTCAGATGTTGAACTATCCGATTTAAAATAAAACCTAGCGTATCTCTTACCAGTGTTTATCACTTCACCTATTAAACCAACACTTTCTTTAGGGAAAATATATCCATTAGATGTTGGCCCACTAGTACTACTATATGGTGGTGTAGGGTCATCACTCTGAATCATCCAAGGTATTGAGACGTTTGAGTAATTAATACCATCATCTGATGTTTGTAAACCAAATCTATCATACAAAACACCAGATATTGAGTGTTCGAAGTTAAATTCATTTACTGTAATTTTAACAGTATAAATAGAACCAGCATCAAATGTTATCGAATAATTCTCACTATTTTGATAATCTTTATCACCCCCACCACTATCTTGGAAAGTAGTGTCATTCGTTAAAGACCTTATAGTTCCAGTTGTTGTAGTGTTTAACAATACAGTTTCACTATCATCTATGATAGTGGTTTCTCTTCTAGCGGTACAGAATCCGTAAACTAAAACCTCACAATCTTCACCATCTAAAACTGTTTGTAATGATATACCAATAACTTCATGTTGACTTGGTAACGCTCCAGGAGTTACTGCAAACGCTTTATTATTTTGATAATTCCATATTACTGGTTGACCATTTAAAATATCACCCTTAGCTTTTATAAGAATACTTAAACCATTTCTATCTTGTCTAGGTAAAGTTAAATCTGACTTAGTAAATGAACTTGGTTCTGTGAAATCTTGCGTTAAATCAGATTTAAAAGCCACTAGTTCTTTAGTGTATCTCCAACCATATTCTCTTCTAACATAAGGTACAAATATACCACCAATAAATGTAGTACCTTTTATTTGGATATCAGAATCTTCCACACTTATAATTAATCTATAAGCAGCTCCATCTTCAAAATCAGTTAATGGTTTTAATTCAAAATCAAAACCATCTAAAGATGTTACTTCTGGTTGTATAATTTCATCGACTATTAATGTATCTTCACCTTGTAATGTTATCGTATTAGAAAAATTAGTTTCATTAGGGAATAGTAATTCTAATTGTGGGTTATTTTCATCATAACTACTTTCACCAATTCTAAATAACCTAATTCTAAGGGGTTTAGTTGTTAAAGCTTTTAATTTATATAATTTACCAATAACATCTTGGTTAGAAACTAACGGAAATGATACTGAATTAGTGAATGTTGTTGTTGTGTCGTCTAACCCTTGTATATCAAATGATGATGGTGAACTAAATTTTTTAACAATTGGGTTAACTGAACCATCATCAGTTATTTCATAATTCATTATAATGTAAGTTCTACCATCAAACTTAGTTTTATAACCTAATTCTTGAGTCAAATCTGATACTTTTATAGCTTCACCAACCTCAATCGATTGTGGTGGTACTTGTAAGTCATACTTTGATATTATTTTTGTGATATTACCTTCATTATCTCTTTCTATTGTGAATAATTCATCTAAGTTTAAACCATCTAATGTTACCCATATAGTACCATTATAAACTTGAATATAATCAATTGTACTATTATATACTAAATCACCCTTCTTAGGTGTTAAATTATCTATTTCTGTTTGAGTTAAACTTAAATTAACCCCACTTTTTATACTAAATGTTTCTGCCATAATTTTATACGTTAGCTCCAGTAGAATTTATCCAACCACCATTAAAGTAGTAAATAACATACCCTAAATTAGAATCTATAACAACCGTACCTTCAGTAGGGGTGGTTGGTCTAACGGATACAACTGGTATTATTGGAGTATTATCATTATTATTACCTTGAGTTATTATTTCTTCACTCTTAATCACTTCCCAAGTGGATTTCCAAGTATAGTTGATTGAATTTTCACCCTTAACTTGTACTATTAAATCATCACCACTAACTGAATAAACTACATCATCTGGATTTAAACCAATAGATTGTGAATCAAAATCATATGATACCTCTTTAATTTCTAAATCACTACCATTATTAGATAAAGCTAAAGTTCTTTTAAAAAAACCATAATTATTAGTATTGTTATGTGCTACAACATAATTAACTAATATGACAGAATCATTATTTAACCCACTGTAAGTACTTATCGTTGTTAAAGTATCATCACTAGTTGTTAAAGTGTCCTCAAACCTAAAAGGTGTAAATGGTATTTCTAAATTAACTTCAGTACTTGTTTCAGTTATTGTTATAGTACCACCAGTTGATGTTATATTTTTACCCCCACCGCTTATTCCAGTTAAATTGCTACCATCACCATAAAATGTTGTGGCTGAAACACTATTTAATGAAATATCATCATCAAGGTTAAATACTACTTCATTATTACTTGGTATATTAGTTGTGATATTTGACCCACCACTTAATGTTAATTGTTCGGTATTATTTTGAGCAATAGCCACATTACCATCATCACCCTTAAAAGATAACCAAATACTTTGAGGACTGGTAGTTGGTGCACCAGCTTGAAATCTAATTAAATCAATATAAAGGTTTAGTCCATTAGCGGTATTATTCTCATCAACCTCTAACCTAACTTTCTTAATTAAATTTGATGACATTTGAAAATCACCTAAAGGTATTGCAATTACTTGCCAACTAGATATATCAGCATGTGAAAAACCATACCTATTGTTATCTAATTTAACCTTAATACCATTAATATTCCCATTTTCATCAATAAATGATAAATTTATAAAGTGTCTATTTGGCCACTTAACCTTATTCTTGATATAAAAAGTTATTACATTGTTATCACTTATATCAAAATTATTAAGTGATTCTACTTCGAAAAAATCATTAGTTTGTGTATTTGTGAATTCTATAGATTTAGTACCACTAAATGAATCATTTGTTGAATCTGGATTAATTGTTACTGTGTTTGTTGAAAAATCCCATTCACCACTTGGTGTACCTAAATTCTCATCATATAATTTTAAGCTATTAATTTCTGGTTCATTTTCACCAGCGTTAACTGTTATAAATGTAATCTCAACTTGAGCTGTTAAATCAATTTCTGGTTTAACTGGATTTAAACTAGGTACACCTTCAACAACCCCAGTATTTCCATCAATATCAGCAATTAAGACATCAATCCTATTAAAATCAGCGTTACCTGGGTTTATTGTAATTATACTAGGTTCAGCTGTATATATTGTATCAGAAATTATATATTTAAGTTCACTAACCGTGAATGTTAACCCACTTAAGAATGTGGCACCACCAGAAATTAAGGTGTTACCCTTAACTACTAAACCCCATAAATCTAAGTTTGGTTCATTAATGTTTATTTCTAAAGTTTCTGAAACCTCACTTACAATTATTTTTTCATTAGTATCACCACTTACTGATAAAATATTTAACTCACCATCAGAACCAGAAACTAAGTTAATACCGTAACCAGTATTAGTTAATGAATTTACAACACCAGTTAAATTACTACCATCACCATCACTAGGTAATTTATCCCAACCTATTTCCCTAACTAAGTTATTATCAGTCTCTAAAGTATATAATTTACTATCCTTAAGGTTTAACGCTAATTCACCTAATACTAAATCATTAGGGTCTGGTATTTTACCAGATACATTTGACCTTTTAAGTAAAAAGGTATTTTTTCTATTTTTTCCCATATTTATGAGTCTTTTTAAATATTTTTAAGATTGTATATACAACCATTGTTTATAAATAGTTTTAAAATAAAAAAGACACATAATTATGTGTCTTTTTTATATATTAAAATAATGTAAAAGTCAATATTTACCACGATTCATTAGTAGCTACCCCCATCTAGTGTATCAAATTCTGCCAATACTCTTACACCATTAGGTGTTGACGAATTGGTACTTCTAATAACAATATCATTTAATTGTGTTACAAAAGCTCTATTACTAGCACCAGTTGGACCACTATATTCACTAATATCTGGTGTATCACCATCAATACCAGAAAAACTATCCATAGCTCTAATAACTAAACTAATATCACCATTTAAACCATCACCATCTTGTATTGTAAATCCAGCACCAATAGATGAAGCTGATGTGTCAGACTCTGGATTGTAATTTAAAATTATATTATTATCTTCAATATATAATTCACTAGTTGAAGCTGTTATAGCTTCACCAAATACTGTTAAACTACCATGTATTACAACATCACCATTACCTGGAGTATTTGTATTACCACCAGAACCAACAATTAACCCACCAGTACCTATAAATGCTGAACCATTTGATGATGTGTTTATGTTATCTAATAGTAAAGTATTTGTTGATTCATCATATTCAAAACCAGATTCATCAGTCAATTCTCCATCAACACCCACATAAACAACCCTACCTTCAGTTAAAGAACTAATTTTTAAGTCAGTAAATGAATCGATTGTTACTGATAAATCAGCTAAACTATTATTACGCTCAAGTGTTAATTCATTATTTAGGTAATTCATGTTTGTAACAAAACTATCCACACCTACTATTGATGTTATATCATCTAATTCGAAACCGTTTGAAGTTCCCTTAAGGTATTTACCAGTTAAATCAGAAACACCACCATATTTTATAATTTTATTCCTTATTTGTAAGTCATATAAATTTGAACCAACTTCAAAAAAGTTAGTATTAGTTCCAGCTGGTATCCATTCATTTGTTGATGATGATACACCTGAAAAAATCATTATACCTTCAGCAGTATTAACTATACCCTCACCATTTAATAGCGTTGTAGGTAAAGGTCTGTTTACTATATCACTATTTTTAATTACTAATCTTGTTTCTCTTGTTGCCATATCTATTTTTTTTTAATAACTCCCCCCCAATAATACATCATCTTTAAGTATTGAGTTATTCGCATTAATTATTCTATTATTACCTTTATAATCTACACCTAAATTTAAATTAGGTGTAGTAACTTCTTGAGTAGCTTCCCAAATGGTTGAAGTACCCTTGAATGAATTTATTTCTCTAAATCTTTTATTACTTGAACCTAAATCACTTGAGTTATCATTTTCAGGTTCCATATTACCAAATAAAACTACATTACTATTTAACTTAATACTATCACCTGTACAATTTTCAATTAAATCAGTATAAAAACCAGTACAAGCACTAAATACTTCAGCATCTGAACCATCGTATGGTTCAATTATAAATGTTTTATTTATATTTGGTGAATTACTTGTACAACTCATAATAAATCTCCTTTAAGTGTAAATTTAGATGTCTTATTAACATCCCTAGTTATTTCAATATATACTAAGTCTCCAGCATTAACCACAATATTAGTCATTGAAAAATCAATACCATTAAACTTTTCTACACCATTAACTTTAATTATTATATTATTTGTGTCAACAACATTTAGTATATCTGTAAATTTAACATCATATTCAGATTTATAACTAAAATTGTTATTAGAATTAGGTTTAAAAATAACATTACAATTAATACTATTTGTAATTTTATTTGGAAAAAACTTAATTCTAGGTTTAACTTTACCTTCCATTATTTCATTTACAACCATAGTTCTATTAACCGTAGGTATAACCTCAAAGTCATCTTCATCTTGAACATAACCTTCTAATACTATCTCATATGGTTGTACGAAAAACCTTCTTTTATCAAAATCATCGATATTACTTTCATCACCAACATTTTTTAAAATCAAAGGCATTGGGTGACCATTAACTTTTATGTAGTATTGTATTGAATTAAATGCTTCTAACATTTTAATGTTAAATTTATTCAAATCTCTCATTCTATTACAAAATATCCTAACATCATATGTTATATCAACTGAAGTTGGTTGAGGAATCTTATATATATCAACACCTCTTCTACCACCCTCAAAAGTTGGTACTTTGACGTATGTGTATGTTCTTCTACCAGGTATATTAAACAAACCAGCTTGATTTTTACCAGGCTGTGGGTTTGGTCTCCTAACAATTGTCACAAATGGCATCTTAATATTCTTATACTCGTCAGAATGCTGCCAAGTTCTAGTAAATTCAGACCATCTTTGTAACGTTAAAAAGATAACTGGTACCTTTTCACCATCGATTACAATTTTCATATCATCCTTTACAAATTTAATGAAAGATGAATCCATATCTTCATACATTACCCCTCTAGGTAAGTATGTCCCTTTATAATCAATTTCATCGAGTATTTCTTGCCTTCTTTCAAAGCCAACTTTATTCTTGATTATATTTATATTTTTTCTAAATCCTTTAGGTAATCCCATCTTATTAAAGAGCTCTAAACTCATTTTCATCTACAGGTGCACACACAACAGTTCTATAAGCTGACTTATAACCCATAATAGTGTGAGCGTTATCAAAATTCTTTCTTCCATCATTAGAAACTGAATAAAATCTCATCTCAGTCTCCTTTACTGAATAACCAATATAGTCACCTACACTTAACTCTACATCTAGTTCAGCTAATTGAGCATCATATATAGCAAATGTCAATTGACCATCTTCTAAATAGTTAAGTGTTGATGGGTTATATGTCTTATTTTCAGCTGGTGCCAATATAGGTATAACCCTCAATTCAACTGGTGGTAAATACTGTATATCGTCCTTTTGAGCCTCACCATAGATATCATCTGAAGCGGTTAACTCTCTATCAACTCTATATAGTACTACAACAAAATTACCATCACCTTCTATAACCTCACGACCCATCTCAATCTCAAGATTAAAATCTTCATTTGAGAAAAATTTATTTATTCTATTAATTGGTATTTTTCTTGGTGTTCCCATACTTTTTTAGATAAATATTTAGAAATTATAAATAGTTCTCAAACCATTGACTTTTATTCGGAAAATGTTTATATTTAGATGTAATAAATAAGAAATATAAATAATTTTATTTAATTTGATAAATTTAGAAGACATAAAGGGTAATACAGCAATAAGGATACTTGAATCTTATTCTGGTAAAAACCCGTATATAAAAAAATTAAAAGCTACACTTATTAAACAAAATGGTGTGTTATCTTTAACCGACTTTCAATCAAAGTATATTATCCGTAATCATGAGGTTGAACCAATCCATATGGATAAAGTGGTTACAATAACAGAGTACCTTGGTGAATCTCTTCAAAAGAGTGAGAATTTAAGTTTTAAACCACAGAGGGTATTAATTGAATTTATGCTTGGTGAAACTGAAAAAACTTTCCATATTTATGGTAAAATGAAAAGAAATCAACCTAAAGCTCAAACTTACTTTATACCTAAGTCACAAGTTTTAGAAGACCCTTACTTTGAAGAGAAAGAGGTTGAAGTTGATTTTGAAAAATATGAAAAGTTAGACACCTATGTATTAGATGATGGTACGGTTGGTAGAAAATTTTATGACCACCAGAAAAGTGGTATAAAATTCTTAAGAAGTAGGGATGGTGCAATTTTAGCTGATGTTATGGGTTTAGGTAAATCTATGCAATCAATTGTTGCTGCTTTAGATAGTGGTGCTAAAAAAATACTAATAGTTTGTCCCTCAGCTGTTAAGATAAATTGGCAAAGAGAGATTAATTACTTCCAAGAATATGATACGGCAATTATAAATGGTAAAGAATGGAAGGATGCTAAATTTACTATAATTAATTTTGATATATTAAAAAACTTTCACCAATTACCAGATAAATACATTAAAGCTAAGGATATTAAACCCCACTTACAAACTATGATTAAATCTAGGTTTGACTTATGTATTATCGATGAAGCTCATAAACTTAAAAATAAAGATTCAAAGAGGGGTGCCATAATGAAAGAAGTTTGTAAGTATATCCCAAAAGTGTGGTTATTAAGTGGTACACCAGTTGCTAATAGACCAATGGATTACTATAATCTTTTAAAATTAATTAAGACACCTATAACTGATAATTGGAAACACTTTGTTCAAAGATATTGTAAGGGTAGACAGATAACGACTAAATTAAAAAATGGTGGTAATAAAAAAGTTTGGTTAACTAAGGGGGCTGAAAACTTACAAGAATTAGCATTTAAAACTAAACATTTATTACTTAGAAGATTAAAGGATGTTATAAAGGATATGCCAGAGAAAAATATAATTATAGAAGATTATAAAATGACTAAAGAGCAAGAATTAAATTATGAGGAATTATGGGAAGAATACTTAATAAATCGTAAATTAAATGGTAAAAAAGGTGTACCACAAAAAGAATTAGTAGAATTAGGTTTATTAAGAAAGTTTGTTGCCATGGAAATGATACCAAATACTATTAAATTAACTGAAGATATTATTGAACAAGAGGAAAAGGTTATAATATTTACAAATTTTACTGATGAGTTATTAACCTTACAACAACATTTCGGTAATAAGTGTGTTACTCACCATGGTAGTATGTCTGATATCGATAAACAAAGTAGTATTGATAGGTTTCAAAAAGACAAAAAAGTTAAGGTATTTATTGGTAATATAATATCAGCTGGTGTTGGTATTACTTTAACCAAATCTAGTTATGTAATATTTAATTCATTTGATTGGGTACCTGGAAATAATGAACAAGCTGAAGATAGGAGTCACAGAATTGGTCAACCTAATAACGTTACAGTTTATTACCAATTATTTTCTAGAAGTGGTTTAAGTACAATATCAGAGATAATGTGGAGAACCGTTAAGAGTAAAAAGGAAATAATTGATTTAGTAATTGGGGAAAATGGAATTGACGAAGACGCAGCTGTTGAAAATATATTAAAAGATATAATGTTAGAATATGAGTAAAGTTAGATTATACGGTTTCGAAGAGTGCCCTTATTGTCAAGAATTAAAAGATTTATACGACGAAAATGGTATAAATTACGATTATGTTGATATAGAATTAGAAAAATACGAAAAGGAAGTTAAACAAATGATGGTTTTAGCCAAAACGGATAGTGTACCAATCATTATGGTTGATAAAACGATATTATCCCCAGAGATAAGTTTTAAATCGATTAGAGACGCTTATTTGTTAACTAATAATATCTTATCTAAATAAACTTATTAAATGTCGTTTGTTTATATAATTTTTAATATTTATTAATAAACAACAATTATGGCAATAAGTAATGAAGAAAGAGAATTAATTTTCGAACAATTTAGAGTATCAATGGGTGCACCACTACGTCAGATAGAAATAACTGATGATATGTTATGTGTATTGTTAGGTATAGCTATTGAAGATTATGCTCAATACGTTCAAGAATGGTTAATTGAGCATCAATGGCAATCTGTTTTAGGTAAGAATATAGACACAACTGATATGGCATTTGCGTTAAGTGTTAGGGATTTTGATTTTATGTCTCAATACACATACGCTTATTCAAAGCAAGTTGGTTTACAAAATGAAGGACCATGGGAGTTAAAAAAAGATTATGTTAATATTGAACATGGTAAACAGGTTTATCAAATCCCAGCTGGAAGGCAAATTAATCAAGTTCTTTGGATGACACCCCCAACAACACAAGCAGCCTTATTCGCAAACCATGGTGGTTTCGATGGCGGTTTCGGTGGTGGTTTTGGTCAAGTTGGTACTGGTGGTGGTTACGGTGCTGGTGGTAATGGTGGTCACTATATTGCCCCAGCATTTGATATATTATTAACTGCTTCTGATATGAATTTAAAAAACAGATTATTAAGGAGTGATTTAACTTATAAAGTTACAGCTGGACCTAATGGTACTAGATTATTACACCTACTTAGTGTTCCAGGTTCTAAATTTACCTTTGGTAACGGTTATGCTGGAGCTGGTGGTGGTGGTAGTTCTATAAATTTAAATGGTTGTCAAGTTTGGTACCACTATTACGACACAACTGATGATAATTTAGATGAATGTCTTAGGGATAACCCAGATATTATTAAATTACCAAATGAAGTTCCTTTATCTAAAATAGATTATTCAGACTTAAATGAACCAACTAGAATATTAGTTAGAAATTTATTTATTGCTGAAGCTAAGAGAACTTTAGGTAGAACTAGAGGTAAATTTGGGGGTATTGTAGGACCACCAGAGGCTGAAAGAACTATGGATTATGAATCATTATTAACTGAAGGTAATGAAGAGAAAAAAGCCATTCTAGAACGTCTTGACAACACCTTAGAACGTCTTTCATCAACAAAACAAATTGAGAGGGCAGCCATAGAAGCTGAAAACCTTAACAAACACCTTAAATTTAGACCACTTGGTTTTTATATAAAATAATAATACTTTTAAACAATAAAAAACCCCATATCATTGATACGGGGTTTTTTTATTATAGTGGTGGGTTAGCTTCTTCACTACCTAATTGCTTTAAAGCTTTTTATCTATCATATATTGCTTTAAAGTTTTTTCTCTATCATATTCAAGCCACATCTCATACATATCTGAAGGGTCATGTTCACCCTCTAAAGTTTTATAATAAACCTCTCTTTTCATTGCATCACTTTCGTATGTGAATAACATATCAAAATTAAATAAACATTCCTCCCAATTTAACGACTTTAACATAAAGGTACCATCTTCTTCTTGACTAACAAAAACTATCTTACTGATATCTTTTGGTAAGATACCTTCTTTTACCATATTTAAATCCTTAACTTCTAACCTCATTATAAGTTCATATAGATTTTGTTTTTCCTCAGCTATACCATTTAATCTTTCTACACGCATTCTTTCTTTCCAATCATCTCTAATGGTTAACCATTCCTCTATTTCGATATTGTTAGGTATTTTGTTAACTGAATCCCAAAATCTAATTTCCTTATCTTCCATAACCATTAATGCTTCATAACTATCTTGGTCTTTCTCTTCAAGAGGGTTACCAGAAGTTAATTCACATTGTTTTTCTGTAAAAACACTTCTATCTTGTAATTTAATTAATTTAGTTTTTCTATCTTTAAATACATTAATGATTATATCATCCCTTATTTCTTCACTAAAACAAACTAATAGTTTTTCTACTCTAGCATTAAATGCGGCCAAGTACTTAGCAACGTTATATTCGTCAGTTGTTAAATCTGGGTTAGCGTCAATTTGACTCTGAGGTATTAATTTACTATTATATTGAATCTCAAAATTACCAGTCTCCTTATCAGTTATTTTTTTAATATCACTATGAGATTTAGCTAAACCAGTATTAACATAATAAACAACATCACCTAAATCAACATTAATATTATCCTTAATTATCAATTCCATATGTGCTTGTCTATTCTTATATCTACCAGCTTTATTTTTTTGTTTACAATACACATTTTTATAATTATCAACAGTCATTTTAACCTTAGATTTAGATGCAATCTTAAGTACTGGTATTTTATAATTATAAATCTTATCTACAACTTTGTAATATAAATTAATGAAACTATAACCATCACCATCTAATAACATCTTCATACCTTCATCTATAAATTCTTCAATATAAATTGGCATAGCTTTAGACTTAATAGAGTTACCAACCAATTTAACTTTACCATCAATAGCATTTGCATAGTTTTTCCTAGCAAAGTTTATAGTTGAAGAACAAATATCATCAATATCAAGACCCATACGACCCATCATATACTTTTCATTAAATTCAGCTAGTACTGCTTCAAGTCCAGTTAATAATGTACCATTTTCATACTTATCAGTTTTCCAATGCTCACCAGTACAAGTGTAAGAAAAAGTATCAACATTATCTGGTATTGCAAAGTTAAAACCATCGGTATCACCTACAAGAGGTCTAAACCCATAACCCTCTGTAAAATGCTTAACCATCAACCTAAGATATTGTCTACCTCTACATGTAGTTTCTTCAGCAGAATCAGTATCACCCCAATTAAATATATAAGGTGCTCCATAAGCTCCGAAAAATGAGTTAGCTAATATTTTTAATGGTAATTGTTTTTTATCATAATCAGAAGCTAATTTTTTCTCAGCTTTAATCATTTCCTTACCCTTAGCAATTCTTTCTGGTGTTAGTTTATCTATATTTTTATCTAAAAGTTCTTGTAATTCTTTAGCTTTACCTTTATGTGTACCAGTAAGAAATTTAAATTTATCCCTAGTATCAACAACATATGTTAAAAGACCTTCCATTACGCCAGAAATATCTAAAGATGGGAATATACCATGAGTTAATTGAGTTTTTGGGTAAAGTGCCGCAAAATCTAATTTAATAACATTCTTCGCATAACCAACCTCTAATAATCTAGCTAAACCACCAGTAAAATTACGTTTCTTTTCTAATTCAGGTATAGCTAATTTATTTTCATAAGACCAAGCCGCCATAATTAACTTCCATTGACCAGCAGTACCCATTGTTGAACTTCTAGTGTAAGATGTAGGTAATAATTTAGCAATAAGATAAGCTGCTTGATTGTATATAACATCAATCTGTTCAGTCTCCCAAAGGTCATCAATTAAATATCTTTGTACAATATAGTCACCCTTAACTTCTACAGAACCTTTAGGTAAACCTCTTTCACCTATCACACCCCAAGAACCATCAGTATCATTAAACCAATAAGGATTTGTATCACTCCAAATAGTGTGTAGTTTATCACCAGGTACATAAACCCTATTAGGTTTTGCTACACCAGAGTATTGTGTAATATACTTAAGACTCCATGATTTAATATTAGAGTTTATAGCTTGTGCTCTACGAACTGAATGTGAAATATCTAATATATTGTACCCCCACATACTTGTTTGTTGATAAGCTTGAGATTCACCACCTAACTTAAGCATAGAATCTCTCCAATAAATCTTTTTATCTGGGTTAAGTGTTTTTGCTATAACCTCAATATCTATCCCAAGTCTTTCACACCTTCTTTTAAAATAAGGCCAGTCAAAATTTTCAGAATTGTAACCCGATATTAAATCTGGTCTAATTTCATCTATCAATTCAAAAAACTTAATAATGTTAATCCTCTCTGAATCTCTCCTTTTTTGTGGGGTATCACCCTTAGTTTCTAAAACTAATTCGAAACCTTTATTATCCTTAATACCTATTTGAAATATTGGGTCTACCGAAGCTTTTAAACCCTCTGTTTCAAGGTCAAACTGAAACCTATGAACATCATTATAATCATCCATCCCCTTAAATAAACGCTTACCAGTTTGTATTAAGAATTGTTCTGCTGGTGGAAATGCAACAAACATTTTTTTATGTTTTTCATTAAATATATCAACACCACCAGCCTTAAAGAATTGTATTAATTTAGAATAACTACCCTTTTTACATACAGCCATAAAATTATAACCATTCTCAAACCTCTTAGGTGTTATACCATTAGAATCTTCAGACCTAACTTTATTTAATTTAACCCCATATAAGTTCATAGCCTTTTTAATCTCTCTTCTATTCCCACCATAAATATGTTGTGAAACTTCATGTTTTAACCACAAAAAAGGTTTGTATGCGTGTTGTTCTACTCTTTTACCCTTAACTGGGTCATTAACAATTAAACTAACAAAATTCTCATAATAAGTAGCTTCAATACCAACTATATACTTTTGAGGGTCTCTACCTTGTAGAAATTCTTCTATTTGTTCAAAACTTACTTTTTCTTTAATCATAAATATTATTTTTTACAAATTAACTATTTTTTCTTTAAACTTTCAAGTATTTTGATTGAATTATTATTTTCAATCTTTTATAAAAGATTGAACAAATCTACCCATTTTTTATTTAAGATACAACTTTAAATGAAAAAGGATAACAATTACGTTATCCTTTTTCTTACTTATTTTTTTATACTACCATCTAAAACATGTATATATAGTTCTTCTCTAATGGGTACTATCAGAGTTCCCGAACCATCTAAGAAATTAATTTTAAAATCACCAACATAAGTTCCAGGTTTTGAAGTATCCTTTTTCGTAAATTGATATGCTAAATAATATTCTTCAACCTCACACCCATTATACTCATTTTTAAGGATACAAATAGCTGGTTTATTTCCTATTTTTACAGAACCATCAACTATGTTTTTCATACAAAAAGTTATCTCACTATTTTGTATTTTATCGTGAAATTCCTTATAATTATATCTACCATCCTTTATTAACTCCATTTTTAATATAGGTAATGAAGCACCCTTATTTATGTGAAAATCCATATCTTATTTTTTTTTAATTTTACAGGTCCCTATTTTTCAAAGTTTATTATATTCTTTATTATTCATATTTTATTTAACTAAGTGGTGATGTATTTAGGTTACCGCTATCATCAACCAATAATTCCCATAAAGACCCATTAGGTGATTTTAAAACTAATGTGGATAATTTATCCTCTAACACTTCCTTGGTTACAATAATCTTACCATCTACATTATCTTCATATTGTTGTGTTGTTTGTGAAGGTACTATATTTGTCCCATCTTTATTAACAATTATCCCATCCTTTCTATTATCATCTGAATCACCTATACCAACAACAAACGCTCTGTCAGATTCGTTAAAAGTTGTTATTGATTGTGCTGTGTAATTTGTAGAATAAGAACCTACAACCCTTTCTGCGTAAGAATGTGAAGCATTACCAATACCACCAGCATGTGATACATCACCATTAGCTGATGTTAATATCCCTTCAGCGTGTGATGATTTACCACTAGCCACTGTACTTTGACCCTCGGCATGTGATGAAGCACCACCAGCTGTTGTATATGTCCCTTCTGCGTGAGAATCATCACCACTAGCCACAGTACTTTGACCCTCAGTATGTGAACCATTACCACTAGCCTCGGTAAAAGAACCTTCAGCATGTGAATATAAACCACTAGCTATATTATTAAGACCTTCAGCATGTGATATATCACCACTAGCTATATTATTAAGACCTTCAGCATGTGATATATCACCACTAGCCACAGTATTTTGACCCTCAGCATGTGATGATTCACCACTAGCCGTTGTACCTTCACCCTCAGCATGTGACCTATTACCACTAGCTATTGTCCCATATCCTTCAGCATGTGATTCAACACCACTAGCTAGAGATAAACGACCTTCAGCGTGTGATGATGTGCCACTAGCCGTTGTATCACTACCTTCAGCATGTGAATAATCACCACTAGCTACAGTACTTTCACCCTCAGCATGGGATGCTTCACCACTAGCTTCGGTACTAGTACCTTCAGCATGTGAACCAAAAGCACCAGCTGTTGTATATGTCCCTTCAGCATGTGAATAATCACCACTAGCGACTACATTTCTACCCTCAGCATGTGATACGAAACCACTAGCTGTTGCACCCCTACCTTCAGCATGTGAATAATCACCACTAGCTATTGTTTCATAACCCTCAGCATGTGACGTATCACCACTAGCTACAGTACTTTCACCCTCAGCATGTGAATAATCACCACTAGCTATTGTTTCATAACCCTCAGCATGTGACGTATCACCACTAGCTACAGTACTTTCACCCTCAGCATGTGAATAATTACCAATAGCGATTGAACTACCTTCAGCATGTGAACTATTACCACTAGCTCTTGACCTACCACCTTCAGCATGTGAAAAATCACCACTAGCCGTTGTAAAACTACCTTCAGCATGTGAACCTAAACCACTAGCCACAGTACTTTCACCCTCACCATGTGAATAATCACCAGTAGCTGTTGTTCTACTACCCTCAGCGTGTGATGATTGACCACTAGCCGTTGTACTACCACCCTCAGCGTGTGATGATTGACCAATAGCCCTTGTAAATATACCTTCAGCATGCGAACTATTACCACTTGCTATTGTATCATTACCCTCAGCATGTGAATAATCACCAATGGATGAATTTAACCTACCTTCCACATGTGACGCTAAACCACTAGATTCATTTTGCACACCCTCAGAATGTGAAGCAATACCACTAGCCGTTGTATCATTACCTTCAGCATGTGAATAATCACCACTAGCTACAGTACTTTCACCCTCAGCATGTGATGAAGTACCACTAGCTGTTGTACCTACACCTTCAGCATGTGAGTTATCACCACTAGCTATTGACCTACTACCTTCAGCATGTGAATTTTCCCCACTAGCTATTGTACTTAAACCTTCAGCATGTGAATAATCACCACTAGATTCAGAATCACCACCCTCAGCATGTGACCCATTACCGATAGCTCTTGTTTGTGCTCCTTCAGCATGTGAACCATCACCACTAGCCGTTGTACTACCACCCTCAGCATGTGAACCAATACCACTAGCAGTTGTTTGACTACCCTCAGCATGTGACCTATTACCACTAGCCGTTGTACCATTACCTTCAGCATGTGATTCAACACCACTAGCGGTTGTCCTTAACCCTTCAGCATGTGACGTATCACCACTAGCTATTGTACTAAAACCTTCAGCATGTGACCTTTTACCACTTGCTATTGTACCATATCCCTCAGCATGTGACGCATCACCACTAGCTATTGTTTCAACACCTTCAGCATGTGAATATTTACCAATAGATGAATTACCAAGACCTTCAGATAATGAATAATCACCACTAGATATGTTAAAACTGTTTTTTGTGACTAAAGAATTCAAACCAACCCCACTTTCCCATAAAGAAGTTCCACCACTAGTACTACCACTAGATGATATTAAAAATGGTAAATTATCATCACCGTAAGCGTAAAGTAGTTTTGAATCTTCAATCACTACTAATGTTCCAGATGTCCCACTAACTGGTAAATCTGTTAATAAACCAGTGTATATATTATTATAAAATCTTTTTAAAGCCATAATTATTGAGGTGTTGATTGTGTTATTAATTGTATGTTATTATTTGAATCTATTTTTGTGTAGACTAAATTTTTATTATCGTTAAAATTATTTAACTTAGTGTCGTTTGGTATCGATGTTAAATCATAAATATAACCAAAATCAGCTTTACCAGGTAATTTATTTGTATATGAGTTTATATCAATTTCCCACCCACTATATATAGTATTACTATTATTAGTTTGTCTAATTAAATTTAAATATGATAACCCATGTATTGTTGTCATTATATTAAAACTTAAGCTAATATAATTATGGGACATAACACCTTTAATTATCATTCTATCCCATCTTCTACCACCTAACATTGAATTCCTAATCAGACAATTATCAGTAAACCTTATCTCTTTAACTAAATTTAAGGATGTAGATGATTGTTTACTACCACCTATCGTTAAATTGTACAAGCTACCACTATTATTAAGTCCACCATTTACTAATATATTTATTTTATCCATTGTACTAGTACTAGTGTTAGTTATGTCCATTCTATCTATACTAATAACACTGGTAATAGGTCCATATGAACTAATCGATAAGCCAGTCATAAATGAAGAATTATATATTTTATCTGTGTTAAATATATTTATTTTAGCTGATGAACCATAGTTTTGAGTATTATCTAAAAATATGGTGTTAGTTAAATCACCTACAACTAATCTTTCAGTTAACCCATTTTTATCGTTATTGGTTATTGGTAATATAAAAAAATCTTTAGATTCGGATAAACCACTAAAAGGTAAGTTTATGTCTAGTAAAATATCTTCACCAGTATTCGTCTGTACCCTAGTAATTATATCTGAATTAGTTACACCAGATATAAATGGGTTTTCATTTATATTTGTAAAATCAATATAAAACTGTTGTTCGTATGGGTTTTTACATATATATTTATGTTCTTCATTAACAGTTAAATTAGTGGTAAAATTATTAAGTCCATCAATAAGATATATATTTGTAGAACCACTAGTTGTTATTTGTGTTTCATCATGAGTGTATTTCGACCAATTTTCATCATCCATCTTATACCTTCTATACCTCTGAACCCTCCAGTCTTTATTAATATTTACAGTTTTATCTAAATTCTCTCTACCTAAGATAAAACCTTTCCTAAATTGACCAGTAGGGGTCCCATTACCATCTAATAAGTTTATGTCTTCAAAGTCGTATCTAAGTTTATCACCTATAAAAGTCAAACTTTCAGCCTCTAATGAAAATTGATTTTCACTAATCGCTATTATTGAAATTTGCTCAATTGGTGGTATTGGGTTTTCTTCCGCTAACATGTTTAAATAAGGTGTCCCATCATGAACATCTATATTCAACACACCCTGGGGTTTTAATATTGGTTTACCAAAAGAATCTAATAGTAAAGTATTACTTGTTACGTTAGGGTACCTTTGCTTACTTATTGATAATTTAATACCAGGTGTTGTTATAGATGGGGAGAATTTGATAAAAGTACTGTTAAAATAATCAGTAACCGTTACTGTATCGCCCACTGATAAAGAACCACTATAACTATCTGGCAACTCATAAATTGTTGCGGTATCACCATTAAATAACAAAGTAGTAGGGACATTCTCAAATTGTGCATAACCACTAGCCTGACCAATAACCTCTTCTATTACCACTAAATCACTAGAGTCAGTCCCCTCAATTATATATTGGGTTTGATAATCTGTTAATAAGTATCTTGAACCAATAATTAACCCATTATTTTGTTTTATCGTATTTAATTCTTCCCATGTACCTTCAAAAATATTACTAGATTCTGTAAGGAAACCATCATCATCTAATGTTAAAAACTTCCCATTAGGTTCAATAGTATTTACATCATTAACATTTAATTTAGGTACATAAACTGTATTTGGTGTTGTTATGGAATTTACTTCATCAGTAACCTCAACCCAATAATTTTGTGGTGCTTTAACCGTTATATTTTCACCATTTATTTTATGAAATAAAATTTCATCATTAATTGTAGAAGCTGAATAAATAACTTCACCTTTAAGGTATAAAAAATTATTATCCAATTCAGCGTGAGTTAATACAGAACCTTTTGTTACATCAGGTAATGGCACTAACCATGGGCTATTTAATGTCCTTAATATTAATCTATTGTTTGCCATATAATTGTTTATTAATAAATATGTCTTAATAATTAAAAAAAATTATTAAATAAAAAAAAAGGTAACCATAAACGGTTACCTTTTTTTTATTAAAAGTTAATTAATTAATTATATTGAAAATTTATATAAAAGAACTTCTAAACCATCTACAGATTCAATAGTGTTATTGTAAATTTTTATAGAGTTTGTACTAGTACGCTCAACCTTAAATCCATCATCAACTGATTCATCATTTAACCATAAAGTAAATAATAGTTTCTTACTATCAAATTGATGATTAATTGTTACAGAATCTAAAGCTGGGATATTAACAGTGAACTCTTTTTCTTTATTTTTAATATCACCTAAATTTACAGCATGTGTATCATTTGATGCGTTAGGTATTATAACAGGACCATTTATCTCAACTTTACCATTAATATAAGCAGCATGTGAAATCCCAGTATAATCATCAATGATTAAAGCGGCATTTTGAACTGGTAGAGGGTCAGACACTCTAGCTACCCTATAAGCATCAAAATCAACTGTGTCGGTTGATAATGCTATATATGCACCTCTATTATTTAAAGCTCCAGCAGTGTCACAAAAAGCGAACATACCTAAGTTTGCTGTGGCACCATTTTGAGCTATTAAAGTAGCTCCAGCATTAACACCCAATTGTGGGTCAATTGAAGAACCATAAACACCAGTTGAATAAACAGCAGATAATGGGTTTAAAACTCTACCCTCACCATTAAGTCCAACAATTGCAACAGTTAAATCATTACTACCCCCTTTATAGTGAGTAGATATTGTGGCACCATTAGCATAATCTAAATCAAATGGGTTCCCACTACCGTCAGTATAGACCTCGTTCTCTACTAATAATGCTCTTTGTGTGTTAGTTAAACTAGATGTATCGATAGATTTCATTTTAATATAACTTGAGAAATCATACCCCCCTGTGTAACCAGCTCCAGCACCCACAACTTTATCTATTTGTAAGGCCCCACTCATTATATCACCAGATTTTAAAACTTTATTATCAATATCTACTTCAACATTTGAGTCTAACTGTACTCTTGTTATTGAATCATTTTTAACTTTTACTTCATTACCAGTTTTTTCAATTGTGGTATTATCTAACATACCTTCCCTTAATATATCAGCGTTTTCAGTGTTATCACCTTTATGGAAATCACTAGCAACTGCGGTTCCAGCCACACTTTTGGTGTTAATAACAATTAAACCATCACCATTATTAAGTGACAACGCACTATTATCACTAAAAGTTATAGTTAAATTAGAATTTATTTTATAAAATTCACCTTCAGTGAAAGTAGCATTCTCAAACACTTGGTTATTATTAGGGTTTAGACTGTCAACATGTGTTATACGTCCACTACTATCGACAAATCCTTTGTATTGGAACGCACCTTGTAATGCATCAATTTGTGTTTGTAAATTAGCGTCACCAGTTATCCTAAGTGAGGCTTCACCATTAACTGCGTTAGTTGCGAATATTTGTGAATCCGATTGTGCTTTACTTATCGAACCAATTGTTGAAACATCCCCCTCAAAAATATCCGCTCTATTACTTAAAGCGTTTTCAGCACTAGTTGCTCTATTTATCTCATCATTAATATCTGAATTAGTTTGATTGATGTTTGATTGTAACTGTAAATCTTCATTTAATCTTATATTAGCCTCACCATTAACTGCGTTAACTCTAGCATTGGTTTCTGAATTAATGTTTAGTTGTAAACCGTTGTCGGCATCTGAGAATTCAGAACGAATAAGAGCCCTATCCGATGTGGCGTTACTTAAAGCAGTTTCTGTCTCAACAAATAATTGTTTTATTGTTGCGTTATTACTATAAAAATTACCAGTAAATAATTGCATGTTGTTTCCATCGACACCAGATAAATTATTTAACCTTAAATTAACTGTACCAACACCACCAGTGGCATTAGTGTCCACACTTTCTATATAACTTTCTAAAGCTAAATTAACTTTCTCTTGTGTATCATTACTTAATGATAAAACAGAAAATTTATTTGAATCCATAGGTAAAGTTTGGGCACCTAATTGAGTCCCAAGAAGTCCAGTAACTAACGCATATTGACCAGAAGATTGACTATATGATAAGAAGGCTCCAGATGAAAACATAGTACGTATTGAAGTTACGTTATAGTCAGTCTGTAGTCTGGTATAACCATCTACACCTTGAGATACGTTACTAGTTTTTATCCAAGAACGTTCTTGGTTATTAGATGCTGACGTAAGGATTACAACATCACCTTCTTGTTTACTAGGTGAATAAGTATCTATAAACATCTGTAAAGTTGAGCAAGTTTCGTTTACCTCAACATCTGTAATTAGTAATTGAGTAGCCTTAATCTTGTACCCATCTACAATCTGTAAATAAGAGGTAGAACTACTATCAATTTCTAAATTATCTTGTTTACCTTCTAAAAAACCTTTAATTGATAATGATGTGAAGGCTGTGACGTTACTAGCCTCACTTAATAATGTCTTTAAGATGTTTTGAGCAGCTAGTGCCGAAATAGATTCTGATTGTGATTTTCTAACCACTTCATCAGCTAATGTAGCGTCTTGATTTAATTGAATAGATTTAACATCCTTTAACTCTTGATTATTAAAGTCTGAACCTCTATACAGATTTTTGTTTGTAATTGGCATTTTTTTTGTCTTTTTTTTTAAGTGTTATTATTGTTTTTAAATAAATAGTACAAAACCAGATAAAGGTTGTCCAAAATTAATATTAAAAGTATTATAATTTATTAAATCATGGTCAACATCAACATCAGCATCATTATAATCACCCAACCCATCACCTATCCACACCTGTGTTACAGGGGTATAACCTAAATTGTGTGGTACTATAATTTGACTTTTATTTATAAATTCAAATTTTTTAGTTTTACCTTGAAACCTAGATTCAATTATATTGGAATAATGTGTCAAAACCCATTCATTATTCACACCGTCTACTGATAACATTTTAGTAATTTCAAACAAACCTTTACCGAAGAAATTAAAATTACCTTTACCTTCTATAATGTCACCACTATAAGGATAAATAGTACCTTTTAACCCATCTGATGTTAAATTTTTAAAAGCTATCTTAAAGCCTAAATTAATTGAATTTAAAGGTGGTAAAATTATATTATAATCTTCATTACACTTTATATTAACTAAGATACTATCATCATCTAATGTGATGTTAAAAGTACTTTGGTTAGATGTTACCTGTATTAATCTATTGGTAAATAATTTAGTACCACTTATTTGTGTACCACTATTAAAAGGGTCTGGATTATCAGATATTCTCCAAGTTTCCCAATCACCCAAATCATAAATCCACTCTTTATTTAATAATTTATAGTATTTTTCACCATTTCTAATACCTACAATCATACCAGCTCTACGTCTAGCTTCTGGTATTAGATTCAAATCTGTTAAACCACCTTCTATTATTCTAAACCCACCTATAGCGTATAATGGGTCAGTTACTGCATATTCATCTCTAGTGTCTGCTGGGCTAATAAAACCTAAAACTGGAACACCACCTATTTCACTAAAATCACTCATACTTTATCTTTTTTTATAAATACTTTAATTCATTAACAAAATTTAAAATTACCACTATAAAAACTTTTGTTAAATGATTTATATACGTTATATTCAATATCATTAATAACCATTTTATTAGGGGATATGTTAAAAGGTACTGAAAAGTCATTACAATCTTCCCCTAAAACAAATTTATTTGGTCTAGAAACACCTAAAGGTAATAGAACAAATATATAACCATTGTTATCAGTTAAATTTAGTGTAAAATCATCAAGTTCACCAAGACTATCTAATTGGTACTTAGTTAATGAATTTAATACGTTTATGTCCATAAAATTATTTATATTTTTACCGACATATACATTAATTTCTCCAGTAGGTTCCCCAAGTATTACCACGTCTTCAATTTTTGAATACCTAAATATATTATTTTCATATAAATTACTTATTTCGCACCAATTTAAATCACAATTATAAAATTTAAATTGTGATATACCACCAATAAATGTACCAGCAAAATTATTTTCAATTAACAACCCTAAATCATCCTCATCTTGACCATCAAAAGTCATACTCTCCAATAACCCTTGTGAACCCCCACCTAAACTAAAATTAAACGGGACACCTAATTGTTTTTCTTTAAAATCATTTAATCTTTTAAATACTAATTCACTAATATCATCTACTGCAAATTTTAATTTACCGTTAACATAAAACATTAACCTACCATTCCTTGGTTTACCAAATTTTAATTCACATTCATCATAATATTCATCCATAACATATCTAATAATAATATGTTCCCAAACATTATCTCTTACTTCACCACTTAAAGAATAACCTTCCTCTATTGTTACAGCACTCATAGAGGTATTCCCACTAGTACAACCAGATGTTAATAATCTATAACCAATACTTCCATCATCTTTAATTCTAAATCCAATGGCATTATCGACAATATCTAATGTGTTATCTAAATTAATATCTTGATTAGACGACCCACCAGAATACGAACAAACTGTCTCATTACCATACCCACTAGGTTCAACACCACAACCATTTGTATGTCCAGACATCTTACTAGCCCTACCATATATTAAGAATGGGTTAGTTTCGTAAACAATTGGTCTAGTAGTACTAGTTATAGTTATTGAGTCTCCAGAATATGAACAAACTGTCTCGTTACCAAGCCCACTAGGTTCAACACCACAACCATTTGTATGTCCAGATAATTTACTAGCCCTACCATATATTAAAAATGGGTTAGTAATTTCTTGTATGTCAAAATAACGTGGACTAAGACTAATAGGATAACCTTCATCACTATCAATATAAACCTCAGTTTCTTTAGGTACAGTACAATATGATGTTACATCTTCTGTACAACCACTATCTGATGTACAACCACTAGTACATCCAGTATTAATACCTTCAAAAAAGTTCCAATACTTATTTTCTGACCTAGTACCCATATAAAAGAAGAAACCTTTATTATCTGGATAAGTATCGTTTAATATTTGCCCAGTGTGTCCAGTACAATTTAATTCAGTTTTATTCACCCAAAATTCAGCCACCCAAGCCTTCTCATGCCTATTTGGTTGTGTTTGGTATGTATTACCATCTAATTTATAATAACCTTGATAAAAACCACCACAAAAACTATTATAATCACCTAATATTGTTTCATCTTCAATTATATCAATTGGGTATATGTACTGGTCAGTATTACCACTAACTTTATTCATAAAAAATCTAGTATCACCAGAAGGTATTTCAATTGTAGTACCTGTAATAGTCTCTACTAAACTTTGATTGTTAAATGTACTATCGTCAACATACTTTATATAACCGTTATCTATACCAGTTAATCCGAATGTTGGTAACGAATACCCTTCATTAACAGCATCTTCCCATGTTTCTAAACTAAAAATAGTACCACCAGATGTAGTTCCTGGCTGATATATGTCTTGGTTATTAAAATCATAGTGTAATGTTGTACAATCACTAATAAATGAGTCGTTTTCTAAACAACATGGTGATGCTATACCATCATTAGCTAAGTAATAGTCAGTATATTCACTATTACTCAAAAATGCATCTAATTTATTAAAATTATAATTCTTTAAATTACCCATATTAAAATTCTGTTAAATTACTTCTTTTCCAACCACTATTTGTCTTAATATAAATATGGTTATCATCTCTAGTTATTTCCCCTATCTTACCACTATCATCATATGATGAAGTTGGTGTGTATTCGGGTATTGTTAAACCATATGGGATTATATAATTATTAGTAAACCAATCACCATCAGAATTAATTATAAATTGTGAATTATCAGATGAGTTTATACCTTTATTAACAACAATACCACCATTTAATGAAGATTCATGTGTTCCATTAAAATTTAAAATTATATTATTATCTTCTGATGTTATTGTTTGACTTTTTATTATTGTGTTACTTTCTAAATCATCCGAACTAAGTTCCTTTATAGCCTCAATTAACCAAGGTATTATAGATTTATAATCTAAAGTTAATTTACCTTCATTTTTCCTTATAGTTTTCACCATTTCTGGTATGACTTCGTTAACTTCTTGAGCAATCAAACCAAAGTTTATACCTTCACCCATGTTAGATTCTTCAGTCCAATCAAAAGATACACCTCTTAATTTTTTAATTTTATCTAATGCTGATTCTATTGTTTTAATATTTTCTTTTAAAGAAACATCTGAAACACCATCAACCAACCTACCATCAGCGTCTGTTTGTAAATCAGTAACAGATGTTAAACCATCTATAATTAAATCTGGTACGTAAACAGTGTTTGCTGAGTCACCAGTAATAGCAACACCACCTAGTATTGCTGAATTTATAGCATTAATGGTTAATAAAGAGCTTCTTGAGTGTATAAACCCAGTTTCTGATTCAACAGTACTATTAAAACCACCAACATGGCTTTGGTCACCATTAGCCTTAGATAGAAACCCTTCAGCATGTGCTGTAAATCCACTAGCTTCTGTTCTAAAACCTTGTACGTGTGATAAATCACCATAAGCGATTGTCTCACCACCCTCAGCATGTGAACCTAAACCAAATGTTGATACACCATCCCCTTCAGCATGTGAAAAATCACCAAAGGCTCTAGTATTAAACCCTTGAGCGTGTGATGAAACACCTATTGATTTTGAAAATCTACCTTCAGCATGTGAACTATTACCACTAGCTATTGTATCTTGACCTTCAGAATGTGAGTTATTACCTATCGCTTGAGTTCTAGCCCCTTGACTATGTGCTGCTTCACCACTCGCTAATGTATCAAAACCTTGTGCGTGTGCAGCAATATTTAAGGCTCTTGACTGAGCACCTTGAGCATGTGACGCTGTTGAATCCGCAATTGTTTGACTACCTTGTGCATGTGAATTATCCCCTAATGCTTGTGTTGTAACACCCTCAGCATGTGCACTATTACCACTAGCTATTGTATCTAAACCTTGTGCGTAAGAGTTATCACCTAAAGCCTGTGTTCCAGAACCTATTGCAAAGGAATTATCACCACTAGCGATATTTGTGGAGTTAAACGGAACCAATGATAAAATACCATTACTATATTCCCATAACGAATTACCACCAGTTCCACCAGGTAACCAAGCACCCATACCTTCTGAATCTATACAAGTGAAGACATGACCTACTTGAGGTTCATTTTTAATTATTAATCTATCCGTTCTAGTTATTTCTGTATTATCTACCCATATAGTTCTACCTGTATAATCAAGTGTGTCCGCACTATAGAAAAATAAATCTTCATGTATTATAGTACCAGTGTATGTCCCACCATTATCAGTCATTGTATCAGCTACTAAATTAAATTCAACACCCAAGTATGATAAATTAACTTCATTACCATCAACTATTATTGAATTATCTGGGGTGAATTGAACCAATAAATCTTGTGTGTCCCCACTATTTGATGGGGTTAGTGGTATTATTTGGTCATTTAACAATTCCATTCTAGAATCATACCAATTAATAACCGTCAACTGAGAATCACCAGAGAAAGTACTAATAACAGAATAGTATTCTTCTGTTAACGCACTAGTACTAAGGTCTGGCCCACTTTCTAGGTCATCAATTGAAACACCGAAAATAGTTCCACCAGAAAGTTGTGTCAATGTACCTTCCCTTTGTTTTATCTGTCTACCGTCAGAATAATCTAATTTTGTTCTAAATGCCATATTTATCTATTTTATTATAAATATTACAATATTTCATTATATTTATAATAAAAGTATATTTATGAAATTTTCTAAGAAAGAATTTGACAAGAAATACAAGCGTAAAGCTAAAGAATCAAATTTAAAGGATAAAGAGGGTGTTGAAGAGTTGTTTGAACCTAATGGTGATTTCGGTGGTGATATACCACACAAACCAAATGATGAGGTTAAAACAGATACAGGTAAAGCATTTGATGATAAATCTGATTTTAAAAAGGGTGTGGACCAAACAGGTGATGATTTTGTCAGTAAGACTAAGAATACTGCGGCTAATTTCTTTGGTTGGAATTCAGGTACTGTATCATCCATGGGTGGACTTGCAGAAAGTACTAAGGGTAAATTAAAAGGTATGTTCGAATCTAAGTATGGTGAAACGGTTGATGATAATAACTATTCAGATGTTAACGATAATAATATACCAGATATTAATGAATTAGCTAAACCGATGGTTATAAATAAAACTAAATCATTTGTTGATTCAATTAATAGTAGTAGTATTAATGGTAAAGAATTAGGTATGATTATGGATTATGTTGTTAAAAATGTAGATTTAAACTCAATACCAGATATTTATAAAGAAATAATAAAAAAATCAATATAGATGCCAAATTTAGATTTAATAAATAAAGATTACGTGGTAACAAATCCTTCAGCTAAGAAATATTTAGGTGATAAGATTTCTGGAACTAATTTAACCACTATTAAATCAAGGTTAGACAATAAAGATAATTTATCTAAAGAAGAATCTGAAGCTCTTGACTGGATTACTAAAAAGTATGAAGAAGAGATAAAAAGAATCGATAGTTCAAAAAGGACTAAAATGAGGGCTGGTGATGATAGTACACCTAATGCTTTTAAAAAAACACACACTAAGGACGGTAAAGATACTGAAGTTGCTGGTGTTAATAAAGGTGTTAAATTAACATCAAGTGGTAAACACAGTAAAGTTTCTGACCAAATTGAAAACAATAGGGTTCAATATTATGAGTCAATAAGTTTGGAATTAAATGAAATAAAGTATTTAATAGAGTACATGGATAAATAAAACAAATAAAAAAACAATTATGAGTAATAAATTAGAACAAGCAGCAATAGCAACTAGAGACACATTATTAACTATTAATAGTTATAATAATGAAGATGGTGCTAACAACTATACAGCAACACACACTAAGGCTTTATCTGACCAACTTACACCTGTTAAAGGTAAAGGTACTGGTACTTTCTTAGACACATATAATGGTGGTGGTGATTACGATATTAACGGTAATCCAACATATGGTGGTTCTGGTAGATTAGCTGCATATGCTAACAATGGTTCTACATGGGGTTTCACTCCAGACCAATATTATACCGCACCTGACACATCATCAAATATTGGTCAAGTTACTATAGGTTAATAAAAAACTAATTATGAAACTTTACAATATATATGAAAACCTTATATTAGAGAACAATGTCAATAGTATTATTGATGCTATTGAGGGTAAATACGCTGTAAATGTTTGGTATACCGATAAAAAGGGTAATAACTTAACTAAAAAATACGTATTTATTTATGGTATGGGTACAAGTAAGGCGGGTAACCAAATCATAAGGGTTTTTCAAGCATTTGGTGGAACTAATTCTGAAAATGCTAAGTGGAAAACATTATTAGTTAATAATATAAGTAAAATTGAAGCAACAAACTTCAAATTTCAAAAGCCTGTTAATAAAGTAAGTGGTGGGGAAGATATACCAGATTATGTCGGACCTAAAGATGGCTCAATGATGGGTGGTAACTTACAAAATTATGTAACGTTTTAAAAAATATAATATTATGAATCAAATGCCAATGCCAGCTGACTTAAGTAGATTAAAAGGTATCTTAAGTAATGCTAAAAAAATAATAAAAACTGATAACAACTTTCAAGGTGGTAATCTTGATGGAAGTAAATTGAGGCAAAACACTGATGGTTATCTAAGTGAAAATAACATGCCAAGTAATCACCAAGTGTCTGGGAATTATACTGACCCTACTAGGAATATGGCTCATATTGATGAGTCTGCTATTAAAAATTCTAAATTACCAGATTCTGTTAAACAAATGATGTTAAATAATCCACCACAACCAGTTAGTTTAAATCATGGTTTAGAAGGTATGGAGGATTTAATTGAAAAACCCCTACCAACACCTTCAGCACATGGTAGGGGTTATCAACAACCAAGTGGTACACATAGTATTAATGAAAATGTGGTTATGAATAATGATAAAATAACTGTTAGTGAAACAGTTTTAAGGGGGATAATAAAGGATGTTTTATTAGAATTCTTAACTGTAGATTATAGTAAAAATTTAACTGAAGGTGTCATTAAGAAAACAATTAACACATTAATTAAAGAAGGTAAGTTAAAAACTAAAAGATAGTAATTGACATTTAATAACAAATAAAAAGGGGTATAAATATTTATACCCCTTTTTATTTACATTATCATTAATTTTTAGTATTATTAAATAAATTAATATTAAAAATATGAAAAATAGTAAGATTAAAGTTTTGGTAGTGCCTAGTGATAGAACTGGTGTTGGTTATTTTAGGTCAACAAACCCACACATCTCATTAGAAATTAATTACCCAGAAGAATTTCACATTGATATAGACTACTCGCCAAAGTTGGAAGATAATGAATGGTTAAAACAATATGATATTATTCATTATCATAGAACTCTTGGTTCTTACGAAAAAATAGGTGAAACTTTATCTAGAATTAGAGGTTTAGGTATTATCACAATTATGGATTTGGATGATTATTGGTCTCCAGGTAAACACCACCCACTTTATCTTATAATTAAGGGTGATAACTTAGATAAGAAAATACTTAATAATATTAAAGTAGCTGAAAATATTATAACAACAACACCTTTATTTGCTAAAGAAATAAGTAAATACAACAAAAATGTTTCAGTTATTCCAAACGCTATAAACCCTAACGAAAAACAATTCCAACCTAATTCAGAGAAATCAGATAGACTTAGAATAGGTTGGCTTGGTGGTAGTTCACACTTAGAAGATTTAAAATTACTAGAAGGGTTAACCAGTAGACTTAAAGGTGATGGTTTAATTGATAAGATTCAAATGGTTTTATGTGGTTTTGATACTAGAGGTTATAAAACAATAATAAACCCATTAAACGGTGAACGTAGAAAAGAAAAAATAAAACCTATTGATACTGTTTGGTGTAAATATGAAAAAATATTTACTAATGATTATAAAATAATTAGTGATAAATATAAAAATTTCTTATTAAAGTTTGAAAAGGGTGAATATGGGGATATCGAAAATGAACCTTACAGAAGAGTATGGACAAAATCAATTGATTCATATGCAAATAATTATAACCTTTTTGATGTTTCCTTAGCTCCATTAACTGATAATACTTTTAATAAAGTTAAATCACAATTAAAAGTTATTGAAGCTGGTTTCCATAAAAAAGCCATTATAGCTCAAAATTTCGGACCTTACACTTTAGATTTAAAACATATTTTTGATAAACCTAAGAAAGGTCAGCAACCAACACTTAATGATGGTAACGCTCTATTAATAAATAACTTTAACTCTAATAAAAGTGGTAAAGATTGGTATAAATCTGTGAAGAAATTAATAAACAACCCATCATTAGTTGAAGAACTAAGTCAAAGGTTGCATGAGACAGTTGTTGATGAATACAGTATGAAAACTATAACATCTAAGAGAAGGGAACTTTATTTAAGTTTACTTCAAGGTAAATTATCAGAAGTTGTTGCAACTAGAGTAGAAAAATAGTATATTTGTAGTATAAATTTAAAATATAAATTATGAGTATTACAAAAGAAAAGATTTTAAAAAATCTAGAAAAATTTAAACAAACTGGTATAAAGTACGGGGTTGTAAATGAAGAATTATTAGACATGTTAGGTGATGGTTTTATGAATGCACCTTGCTCAACTAGTGATAAATTTTACAATGCATACGATGGGGGTTTAATTTCACATATTTTAGAAACAACCAAACAAGCTGTTTTAATAAACGAAGGGTTACCTGAAAATAAACAAGTACCATTAGAGAATTTAATAAGGGTATCACTATTGAGTCAAATAGGTAAGGCAAATATGTTTATAACACAAGATAATGAATGGTTTATAAAAAATAGGGGTGAATATTTTAAATTCAACGACGAAAGATTAACATTTAAAACTGGCGAAGCTTCAGTGTTTTATACACTTTCATCTGGGATTAAGTTGTCTGAAGCGGAAGTTTTTGCGATATACAATAGTGATATTGACTTCACGCATAGAGATTTAAAAACATTAGGTGAAAAATTAGCATCAATAATTAAAATAGCTAGTTTAATAGCAATTTATAATCAAAAATAATATGAATAGAGACGAAATTGAAAAACTAATTGAAAAAGCATCAAGTATGTCACTACATGATACCTTAAAACCATCTGATACAACAGAAATATTTAAATTTAACGTAAATATTATTAATAAAAGTAATAATAAAACACCTAAATACGAGAGTGATGGTGCGGCTGGCTTTGATTTCAGAGCAGATTTAAGTGAACCCATAACAATCCCTGGTAAAAATAGTGATAATAATATAGTTATGATACCAACAGGTTTATATTTCGAAATACCACCTAATTTTGAACTACAAGTAAGACCAAGAAGTGGTTTAGCTGCCAAACATGGTGTTACAGTATTAAATACTCCTGGGACTGTTGATTCAGACTACAGAGGTGAAGTTAAGGTAATATTAATAAACCATAAAAGTACTGACTTTACTATAAATCCAGGTGATAGAATAGCTCAAGGGGTTATAAGTAATGTTTTTAATAATACCACACTTAAGTTTACACAAGTTGATGAGTTAACAAAAACGGAACGTGGTGAAGGTGGATTTGGTTCTACTGGTGTAAAATAAAAAATATGAAAGAAAATATATTAAGAAGTCCAAATAAATTAGATTTTAACGATTTATTAATTAAACCAAAAACACTTACGAGTATTAAAAGTAGGTCTGAAATAAATATTGATGATGATAATGACATGTTACCTTTATTTACCGCCCCTATGGATACTGTAGTTAGTAGTGATAATGAAGGTTTATTTTATTTTAACGGACTTAATGTTTGTTTACCTAGAGGTGAGAAATCAGACTTAGGTGGGTTCACATCTTATTCACTTAGTGATTTTAAAGATAAGTTCTGTAACAATAAGTTTATGGTTGATAATCAAACTGCTAATTTAAATATTTTAATAGACATAGCTAATGGTCATATATCAGATTTAGTTGACACTGTTAAGTATGTTAAAAGTAAGTATGAAGATTTAACACTTATGGTTGGTAATATAGCTAACCCAAAGACTTATGTTAAGTTATCTGAAGCTGGTGCTGATTTAATACGAGTTGGTATCGGTAATGGTGGAGGTTGTCTAACAACCCAACAAACGGGTGTAGGATACCCTATGGCATCGTTAATAGCCGAATGTTACAGTGAATCATCTAAATTAGATAAACCCGCTAAGATTGTAGCTGACGGTGGTATGCAAACTTATTCAGATATCATTAAGGCTATTGCATTAGGTGCTGATTATGTTATGTTAGGTAGTATTTTAAATAAATGTTTAGAATCTTGTGGGCAAAATTACATTTTAAAGAAAATTAAAATAACTCAAAATGGTGCTAATAAATATTATGAGTTAGGTGGTAATGTTTATAAAAAATTTAGAGGTATGTCTACTAAAGAGGTGCAAAAAAAATGGGGTAGTAAAATACTTAAAACATCAGAAGGTGTTGTTAGATTTAGAAAAGTTGAATACACTATTGATGGTTGGGTTAATAACTTTGAACACTACTTACGTTCAGCTATGAGTTATGCTGGTGCATTAACATTAGATGAATTTAGAAACAACACAGAACTAGTTATCATTTCAGGTAACTCTTACAAACGTTTTAATAAATAATTTATGATTAGTATTGTATTTTCTACAAAATCCCCAAAACCTAACTTCATAAAACACATTAAAGAGACTATTGGTCTTAAAAAGTGGGAATATGAAGTTATAGAAGTTATTAATAATTCAGATAATTCTTCTAAGTGGTATAATGGTGGTAAATCATTAACCGAAGTATATGCTGAAGGTTTGGTGAGTAGTAAATACGATACTGTTGTATTTTGCCATGATGATATACTTTTCGATACCAAAAAATGGGGTAAAAAAATATTGAAACATTTTGAAAAAACAGATTACGGAATTTTAGGTGTAGCTGGTAGTACTAAAATGTCTAAAGATGGTGTTTGGTGGTCTAATAAGGGGTTAATGTTAGGTATAGTTAACCATATTAACGAAGGTAAAAAATGGACATCTAATTATTCTAAGAACTTTGATGATAAGGTATTAGAGTCAGTAGTAGTAGATGGCCTTTTCTTTGTGGTTAATAAAAATAGGTTAAAATATGATTTTGATTTAAACGTTAAAGGGTTTCATTTTTATGATATTGATTTTACCTTTGGAAACCATAAAAATGGTTGTAAAGTTGGAGTTATGTTCGATATAAGAATTACCCATAAATCTATAGGTATTACTAATAAAAGTTGGTTGGATAATAAAACTAAATTTATAGAAAAATGGGGTGATTCATTACCTACAGAAATTAAGGGAGAAATTTTATATGATGACCCAATAGTTAAATTAAAGTCAGAACCAAAGGTTAATGTAATAATACCAACTAAAGGTAATTTAGATTTATTATTTAGTTGTGTTAAATCCATAACACATAAAAGTTATTATAAAAATCTAGAGGTAATTATTGCAGATACTGGTTCAACTAATGAAGAAATAAAATCCATCAAAGAGTTTATAGTTATGATGAGTTATGAAATTAATATCAAACTTGTTATGTATGATTTTTATAATTTTGCTAAAATAAATAATGACGTAGTTAAATATCACACATCAAGTGATTGTGAATTGTTATTATTTTGTAATAATGATATTGAATTAATAAATGATGCGATAACTAATATGGTTTTAGTTTACCAAAAAAACAAAAAAACTGTGGGTACTGTCGGTGCAAGATTACATTATAAAAATAATAAAATTCAACATGCTGGTATTGTTAGTACACTTAATAAATATAATTCTTTATCTTTCACACACTTAGGTTTAGGTAGTAACTATAATTATAAAGATTTTGGTGAAGTTATTGGTAATACAGCGGCTTTTTTATTAATGAGTAAAAGTCTATTTAATTCAATAGGTGGTTTTAATGAAGCTTATATAGAATGTTTTGAGGATGTTGAATTAAACTTAGAATGTATTTTAAAGGGTAAGAATAACTTATTTATGGGTAATGCTGTATGTTATCACTATGAAAGTGTTAGTAGAGGTAAATCAGATGAGGCTATGGATAGGTTAAGGTTAGATTTTAAATACAGATTACTACCTTTTATTAGTAAACATAAAGAATTACATAAATATATTGTAAAAATAAAGTAATGAAAATTTTAGTAACAAATAATACATTAGCTAATCTAGGTGGTAGTGAAACATATGCTTACACCTTAATCAGGGAATTAGCTTCAAGGAAAGAACTTAACGTTGATTGTTTTAGTAAAAATATAGGTTTAGTTGGTAAAACTTTAAAAAGTGAGGGTTATAATGTTATAACTAGTGTTAAAGATAGTTATGATTTAATTTTAGCTTCACACACATCAACAATACCATCAATAATCAATAATAATGGTTACAAAATACAAACTTGCCATGGTATTTACCCAAGTTTAGAACAACCAGCTAAAGGTATGGATAGTTATGTTAGTATAAGTGAAGAAGTTGAGAAACATCTTACTAAACTTAGGTTTAAATCAACAATAATCCATAATGGTATTAACTGTGATAGGTTTAAACCTATAAAACCTATAAATAAAAATATTAAATCTATACTTTCATTAGCACAATCTGATGTATTAAATAATAAAATACGTAAAGTATGTGATAAAATGGGTATTAAATTATATTGTTTAAATAAGTTTAAAAATCCAATATTTAATGTTGAGAATATGATAAATGAGGTTGATATGGTTATAAGTTTAGGTAGAGGTGCTTATGAGTCTATGGCTTGTGGTAGGAATGTTATGATATTAGATAAAAGACCTTACATTAATAAACCACCATTAGGGGACGGTTTATTAACTGAGGATAATATTTCCGATATTATAAAAAATAATTGTAGTGGTAGGTTTTCAAATACAATATATGATGAAAACATGATTGAAAAGGAAATAATGAAATACGATTCTAAATTAGGTGATTTTTGTCGTGAATATGCGTTAAATAGCCTAAATATAAAGTATCAGGTTGATAAATATTTAAAATTAAAGGTATAATGGGTAAATGGATTAAAAAACAAATGGCAGCCTTAATGATGGCCACTGCTAATGTAGAAAAAAAACACTTGGGTCAAAAGTCTAAAGAATTAGATGAATCTATTAGTATGAATCAAGGGGTAAATCAAGGAACTTTAGCAGATTCTCTTATTAACGGTGAAATTACTGAGGAAGTTAAGGCTCTAAGGTGGAGAATGTATAAAGTTGAACAAGAGGCTAAGGGTCGTAAAGTAAAGTTATCGGGTTATGACTCGTTAGGTAACCCTATTTTAGAAAATGTTAAGGTTGATGGAGAAGAAGTTTTAAATAATGTTTCTATAGATGATTACGATGATTATAGGTTAGAAATGGTTATAAGTAATGAAAAAATATCATTAGGTAGCTTTGAAATGTTAGGTAAAATTGATATAAATGAATATCAAAAACCAAAAGATAGTGTAATTGATAATGAAGGTGATATTATTAATTCGATTGGTATTATTAATTCGATTGGTGAAACAAAGGGTGATGAATACAATGACGTTGATTACGAATATCCAATATCCGTGGGTAGAAAACACTTCCCTAATTTTAAATTAGAAAAGTACGCTAAAAAATTAAATGTACGAGATATTGATGGTAAAGAAAAATTATTAGAATTTTATATTAGTAAATATCCAGACCCACATGATAGGAAAACATTCTTATTATTATCTGAAATAAAAAGAGCAATTAAATCACCTATAACGTCTAGTATGTTAGATATCGATGAAGTTGAATTCATAACGTATAACAATATAGGAGTTTCTGATTATTATGAGTACAAATATAAAGTCAAATCGTTTCATAAGATTATAGAATTTAACGGTAGTTACGTTATAAAATTTAAAGCTGACGTAACTGTTGATGGAAAGTATTTATTAGAGAACTATGTTTCAGAAGAATTAAATGAAAAATACAAAAATAAATTAAAAAAGTAAATTTATGGCAAGAGGTAGTAAAAGAAACCCAAGTACAACTAAACCTAAAGCTAAAGTAGCGACTAAGGTTAGTAAAGTAGAAGAAAACGAAATAAACAAAGTGTTAACTAAGAGGCATAGGTTAAAATGTAAGAATGAGAAGCAAAAACAGTATGCTAATTTAATTACTGAAAAGGAGATTGTTATTGCATCTGGACCAGCTGGTACTGGTAAAAGTTATGTCTCAATAGCTAGAGCACTAGAATTACTACAAAATAAAACAAACCCATATAAGAAACTTATAATTTCTAAACCAGCCGTTGAAGCTGAAGAAAATCATGGTTTTTTACCTGGAGGTATGAAAGAAAAGATGGAACCATATGTTTCTTCATCTGTTGATATAATTGATAAAATTATAGGTAAGGGTAACAGAGAAAAATTAATGAATTCTGGTCACATAGAAGTTGAAGCTTTAGCTTATATTAGAGGTAAATCAATTGACGGTTCTATATTAATAATGGAAGAATGTCAAAACATGTCACCTAATCAAGTAAAGACTTTATTAACTAGAATTGGTGAAAACACTAAATTTATATTATCTGGGGATATAGACCAATCTGATAAGTATAAGAACGTTAAGGATAGTGGTTTATTTGATGTGATGAGTAGACACAGAAATGTAGAAGAAATTGGTTTTTTTGAATTTGAGGTTGAAGATATCGTAAGAAATCCAATTATATGTAAGATACTTAAAAACTATCAAAATACTTCAACTAAGAAAAATCCTGTAAAAAAAGTTATTTTAAATGATGCAATAAAAAAAGCAGAAGCACTTACGCTAAAAGCAGAAATAGACACAGGAAAAGATGAGAAAAAAACTTTATTAACTGAAAATAAAAAAGTTAATAAAAAAGGTTTATACAGTAAGATAAAAAGTTTCTTTTTTTAATAGTTAACATTTACTTTAAGGTAAATTAAGCTTATTTTGGTTATATAATAATCAGAATAAGCTTAATTTTTTTTACAATGGTAATTGGTATAACAGTTAACGAAGTGCTCAGAGATTTTATAGGGCAATTTACATATACATATAAAAAATATATTGACGATGAATTTGATTTAAAGGAAGGTGATGTTAAAACATTTGACTTACTTGACTATTTTAAATTTGATTCTAAGTTTGATATGAATAAATTCCTATACACAAATGCTGCATTGGAAATATTTGGTCACGCTGACCAAACACATGATAATATCGCTAACCATTTAAATATGTTTTTTATGGATATGGAAGACGAAGAAGAGCATGAGGTTATTATAATTTCTAGAGAATTCGATAAGAGTATACCATCAACGTTATTTTTCCTATCCAAATTAGGTTGTAAAATGTCAAATATACAAATTGTTAAAAATCATGAGGACAAATGGGATTATGTTGACATGTTAGTTACGGCAAATCCGATAGCAATTAAAAATAAACCAGAGGGTAAAATATCTGTAAAGGTTAAAAGTTCTTATAATGAAGGTGTTGAGTCTGACTATGAAATAGATTCAATACTTGATTTTATAGGTGAAACTGAAATTAGAGAATTAATTTTAAATAATAAAAATATAAATGAATAATATTATACAGGTTGGTGAAAAAACATACTACATTGATATAGATGTTATGGGAGAAGTTTTAACTTCAGAAGAAAGTTTAAAAAATAAAAGAATAGTAGAAACTGAAACCATTAAAAAGTTAGGTGAAGATGGTGAAGTTATTAGTACTGAGATTAGAACTAAGGAATATGACAAACCTAAAGAATATGACGGTTCAAAGTATGATGTTATTAGGATAGCTTTGGAAGTTATTTTATCTTATCATGAAGAAATTGATGACACGTTAGGTGCGGACCGTGGGTTAAGTAAAACATCAGTTCCATTTAAAATAAGTATGAATACCTTAATTAAATATGGTATATTAAAAGAAATATAATTATGAGTGAAGTTAAAAGAGAAGTTAAAGTAGAGGATTTTAAAAAAACAATTTCGTTATTAGAAAACAAAGATTTTGGGTTTTATTTTTTTACATTAGATACAAAGGGTAATCCAACTGCTGGTATTGCTAACATATATGAACATGTTAAAGTCTTAAATGAGTTAGGTTATAGAGCACATATATTACACGAAAAGAACGATTATAAATTACACGCAGATACTGAAGGTCCTGGTATTTCTGAATGGTTAGGTGAAGAATACGCTTCTTTACCACACTTATCTATTGAGTCTAAAGAGTTAAATGTTGGGCCACAGGATTTTATAGTGATTCCAGAGATTTTTTCTAACATCATGGATGAGTTAAAGAATTTACCTTGTAAAAAATTAGTATTTTCACAAAGCTATGAATACGCTTTAGAATTACTTCCAATGGGTAGAAGATGGACTGATTACGGTTTTAATGATGTTATAACAACTTCTGATAAACAAGCTCAATTTATTAAGGGTCTTTTCCCATCAACAAATACCCATGTAGTTCCAGTATCTATATCAGATTACTTTAAAGATTCTGATAAACCTAAAGTGCCAGTTGTTGCGATTCATACAAGAGTTCCAGGTGATGCGGCTAAATTAGTTAAGATGTTTTATTTACAAAACCCTATGTTTAGATGGGTTTCTTTTAAAGAATTAAAAGGTTTAAATAAAAGAGAATTTGCAAAAGAACTTTCAAATAGTTGCCTTGCGGTTTGGTTAGATGATGTAAGTGGATTTGGTACACTACCGTTAGAAGCTATGGAGTGTAATACACCAGTTATAGGTAAAATACCTAACATGATTCCAGAATGGATGGAAGAAGAAACTGAGGAAGGTGTTGTTATTAAAAATAATGGTATTTGGACTAATACACATTTAAATATACCAGAATTAATTGGTACATATTTAAATTTATGGTTAGAAGGTAATGTACCAGTTGAATTAACTGACGCTATGGAAAGTACAAAGGGAATGTATACCCCAGAAAAACAAGTTTCTACCATTAAAGAAGTATATGGTAACATAATTTCTAATAGAGTGGAAGAGTTTAATAAAATAATGGCTGTTGTTGCAAAAACAGAAGAAGTTAAAAAGTAAGATTATGAAAGATACAGGAAAAGATATATCAGTTATATTACCTATTCATGAATTGTTAGGTGAAGATAATATGAAACTATTTAAAAACGCTTTAGATAGTGTTTCTAGGCAAAAAGTATTACCAGGTGAATTATTGATAGTTGTACCTAAAGGTTCTGAAGTTGAGGAAATTATGAATTCGTTTTCTTTTAAGGATTATAAAATGGATGTTAGGGTAATATCTAACGATGGTAAAACGGATTTTAGTTCTCAAGTTAATTACGGTGTTAGTCAAAGTAAAACTGAATGGGTTAGTATTTTAGAATTTGATGATGAATATTCAAATAACTGGTTTCATGAAGTAGGTGTTTATCAGAAAGCACATGATGATGTTGAGATTTTCATGCCAATTATTGTCGATGTTGACCAAAACGGTGAATTTATGGGGACAACTAATGAATTAGCCTGGGCTAATAGTTTTACAGATGAAATTGGTTTACTAAATAATGACGCTCTATTAACTAATCAAAGTTTTAGTATTTGTGGTATGGTTATTAAAAAATCTATGTTTGAAGAACATGGTGGGTTTAAATCCACTATTAAATTAATGTTTACGTATGAGTTTTTACTTAGGATGACTTTTAAACAAGTAAAAACTATGGTTATACCTAGATATGGTTATAGACACATGAATCAAAGGGTAGGTTCATTATTCCAAACATACAGGGAAACAGTAACACCTATAGAAGCTAATTGGTGGTTAGCACAAGCTAAAAAAGAATATTACTTCCCAAATGAAAGAGAAATAACATACGAAGAAAGTAAGTAATATGGCAGAGAAAAGAGGACGAAAAAGAAAAAATAATTTATACTTTGGTCCCGAACAAGAAGAAGCTGTATTAAGATTTCTGGCGTGTGAGGATTATATTGAAAGGAATAACATTTATAATAAATGGTTAAGGGAGCCATTTAACAAAATGATTGAATCAATCATTAGAAAATATAAGTTATATAGAAAGGGTGAAACGTTTGAAGACCTTCATGCGGACACCCTTTCCTTTTTAATGTTGAAGGCTGATAAGTTTCAAAATTCACATGGTAAAAATAAAGGTAAAAAAGCATATTCTTATTACGGTACAATTTGTAAAAATTATATAATAGGGTTATTGATTAGTGATACTAAAAAAATGACTAGGTTTTACTGTTATGATGATTATGCCACTAAAATTGAAGAGAATGATGATTATAGTTATCATATAGATGAGGGTGAATTTAATGTTAAGAATTTTATCAATAAAATTATAGACAACATTCAAGATGAAATTGATGAAGCTGACAGATTAGATAAGTTAGATGCGGAAAAGGGTGGTAAAAAGAAAAAGAAGAAAAGGATGACCGATAACGAAAGAAAAGTCGGCCTTGCTTTAATTGCTATTCTAAATGATTGGGAAAGAATTTTAGATTTAATGAATGGTGGTACAAAATTTAATAAAAATAGTGTGTTAGAGGCTATGAGAAATTATACACATTTAAACACTAAAGATATTAGGTTAGGTATGAAACGTTATAAAGAGATATATAAGCTAATAAAACTAGACGGTTTAGAACATGGTTTAGAATAAAACATTTAACTTGATATTTATAAATAAAAAGATATGCCTAGAAAGAAGAAACAACAGATTAAGGTTAATAACCAAGAGAGTTTAGAAGGTCTTTTACAAGAGACTTATAATGACGCATGTTCTAACATAAATGATGCTCAAAAAGCCATGAATGAAATGGCTAATGCGGCTGACCCAGTAGATATCGATGATTTAACTAAAATATCTAAGGGTAAGGTTGATGCATTAAAAGTTAAAGAATCAGCAATAAAAATTAAATTAGAAATCGCTAAATTACAAAATGACACTATAAAGCATAGTGGTAATCTTAATGAAGCGGTTAATAACCAATCTAACGGACAAGTAACATTAAATGATATGAAAGCTGTTAGAGAGATGATTGAAGCAAAAGCTAAAAGGGGTGATAATTAATGGGTATTTTAGATAAAAAAAAAGAAATATTCGGTAATATAGGTGCTATTAATGTTTTAAATGATAATTTCCCTAAATTACCAAGTACTAATTCACTACCATCTATTAATAATGGTTTAAATAGTACACAATTCTTAATGGATTTAATTACCTCATTAGTTGGTTTTGACGCACTTAAAGATTATGTAACGAATACAATAACATATAAGTTAAGTGACATTGAAGATGAAATTAAAAGTGCTATAAAGACTGAATTTAAAGAAATTGTATCTTGTAGTATAAATCCATCAATGCCTAGTTGGTTTAAAAACGATGGGGACGGTGTTATTTTAAAAGTCATGGATGTTGATTTTTTTGACACTATGAAAGTTAATCCAGATAGTCTTGAAGGTAATTTAATATTCACTGACATAACTTCAGGTGTTAATAGTTCTGACTTCAACACTTATTTGTATAATACAATCCAATCACCAACGGTAGATACTAATTGGGGTATATCTACATACAATAAAGAAATTTTACAAACTACATTTCTAGAAACCCACACAAGTGATAACAACGTACTTAAGTTTAATGCTACTGTTGATTATAGTAGTAAAAAATTAACACAATTTAATAATGATTATATCGATAGTATTTCATTATTTGGTTCGACAGGTAGTTTGAATTCTAAAACATTTATAAACTCAATGATGGAAGAAATGTTTGGTACGATAAGCTCATCAAGTGGTGTTAAAAAAAGTAAAAAACAATTAAAAAAAGAAGGTGAACTTAGGGAAGTACTTGATTGTATAATTAATTCAGAAAATGATTTGATTGATGATAGTTACTTTACATTTGATAATCCTACTATTGCTAAAATTGATGAAGATGTTAATAACAGAAAAAATGGTATTAGAAGGTTAGAAACTTGTGGTAATTTAGTTGTTAAAATAACATCTGATGAATTAAGTGTGAGTCAAGATTTAATTGATAGTTCTACAACAACTGAAGAGGAATTTAATTCTGTATCAACAGCGTTAGATAATCTATCGGATATTCAATCATCATTTAGTCAAGACCCAAAAGATAAATTAACAGTTAAATCTGATTTTTTCAGTGAAATGATTAAAAAATTTTCAAGGGTTATTATGAACATAGTTTTATCCCCTAAAGTTATAACATTATTTGCTATAAATCATCAAATAATATATGGTCAAGGTAGTAAATATGATGGTCCAGTTGATTTTTTAAAGAAAAATAAGAAAATAATAAAAGGTATTAGTAAAAGGGTTTCTCAAATTCTATTAAATTTACTATTAACGTTAGCTTTAAAGTACCTAACTATTAAATTGGCTCAAAAGATTTCGGGTGATGAAATAGAGAAAAATAAGAATTATGTTAAGGTGGTACTTAGTTACTTAGGTGTACCTTCTTCAATATCCGACCAAATATCAAAATTATAATTATGTCTGAATGTAAATCAAACGAAAAACAATATAATCAAGACACTGATTTATCTTCAATATCTAATATATTGGAAATTATATTAGGTGTCTTTAAATTGACTCAAAAACCAGCTAGACAAATTCCACCACCATTATTATTAATTGGTAAGAATTTAAGACCAGGTATGAGTGCAAGGAATTTAGCTGGTAGAGTTATATCTAGAATGGAAAGTGAAGGTAATATACCAATGGGTGATGTATTTAAAGATGGTTCCAATACTGAAGCTAAAAAAATAAGAATAATGTCTGAAGAGATAGTATCTATGATTCAGACAGAAGCAAAAGTGGACGTTGCTATTGACCCAGGTGCAATTCAAGTAACATCAACTGGTTCTGCTGGTCCAATTCCAGTAGTTACAATAGGTGCTAATACACTATTTGTTACTGGGGCTGGTGGTGTAATGTAATATTAATGTTATGGATGATAATTTTAAAGAACAATCAAATAATGATATTCAATTAGCTATTAAGCAAATGGAATATGATTATGAAGCAATAAAAAGAAGAATGCTTAAAGATTTAGATAATTTATTTCTTATAGAAAAAATGTGCGATAAGGCTGCTAAAATTTTAAGTGAAAGAATAAACGGTAAAAATAATATATATAAATGAGTAGTAAATATAGTTTCGGTCTACCAAATTCTTTTGATAATAACAAAAGTTTTGATAACATACAAATAGGTGTTGTTAAGACTGTTGGTAAAGTTAAGGTTAATACAAGTAGTGAAAGGGTTAAAAATAAGGACACTAGATTTAACTCAGATGAACATGCAATTAGATGTAGGATAGTTGGTTCAGATTTTGATAATAATACATTAGATGGTGAATTACCAAATTGTTACCCTCTTTTACCAAAACATTTAAACTTTGTGCCAAAAGAAAATGAAGTTGTATTAATATTTACATTCGGTAATAATGATAGATTTTCTGATAGATTCTACATAGGACCTATAACCTCATCATTAACCAAACTAAATGGTGATACAATAGACGCTACGGCACTTTCTAACTTTGGTGATGGAATAACATCACCTTACCCTGAAATAGACAAAATACCCTCTGCAAATGGTATTTACGAAAACCCACAAAACGTTGTTATTGATGGTAGGTATAACACAGATATAATCCAACGAGAGAATGAAGTTATTATTAGGTCAGGTAAATTTATTAATAATGACCCATTAAAATTTAATAGTGTAAACCCAGGTTATATACAATTAAAATTTAATCAAGAAATTACAGATGAGGATACGGGTAATAAATCATCAATATCTGTTAGTAACATAGTTGCAAATAAAATAAATTTACTAACCTATAAAGATGGTTCTCCAGAGTTTGACAACCTAACTAGTGTTAATAAAGAAAGTAACATTGCAGAATACATATCAGATGAACAATTAAATACAATATTAAATGAGGCTCATCCATTAGTTTTTGGTGACACACTTGTAGAATATTTAAAATTATTAAAAAAAGCTTTAGTGAATCATGTTCATAACGGTAATGGTAATAAACCTACTGATAGAACAGATGGTGGTGGTAGTTTACCACTAGAGGATTTTATTAAATCAGCTGAAAGGTTAGAAAAAGAAATGCTATCAAAGAACATTAGGATTAATTAATATTTCTTAGTATTTATTAATAAACATTAATATGGTAATACGTACATTTTTTGATAGAAATAATACATTGTTATATAATAACAATACTAACGTTGGTAGAAACCCTATAACCGAATTATATTACGGTGGTAATGGTACATCAAACTCATACTCCAGGTTTATTTTTCAATTCGATGAAACTAAGTTAAAAGGTTTATACGAGGATAGTACATTTAATGATTTAAGTAAGTTAAAACATACCTTAAGGATGACTAATACAGGTGCGTTTGATACTGAATTATTAGGTAATGACACATGTGATGGTAAACAACGTTCATGTTCATTTGATTTAGTTCTTTTCCCAATAACACAAGAATGGGATGAAGGTGTCGGTTATGATTATTTAGATTGTTCAACAATAGGTGAAAACATACAACATTTCGGTCCTTCAAATTGGTTTGAAAGTGGGACAAACACACCATGGGAAAGTAATGGTGTGTATTCAGGTTCACCAATAACAATAGCCACACAACACTTTGAACAAGGTAATGAAAATATTGAAATGGATATTACTGATGTTGTTAATGGTTATTTAACTGGTGATACAAATAATGGTTTAGGTTTAGCTTATATAAGAACTTTAGAAGAAACTGAAACCACAGATAAACAATATGTTGGTTTCTTCACAAGACACACACAAACATTCTACGAACCATTCATAGAAACCGTATACGGTAATCATATAAAGGATGATAGAAACGATTTTTATTTAGATAAAAATAATAAATTATACCTTTATGTTAATTTAGGTGGTAATCCAACTAATCTAGATGAAATACCTAGTGTTAATATTTTTGACACAAACGATAATTTATTTAGGAACATACCCAACAACGAAGTTACACATGTATCTAAAGGTGTTTATTCTATTGATGTAAACGTACCATCAGCTAATTATACTGATTGTTCACAATTTACCGATACTTGGGGACCAATTAAGATAAATGGTATTACAAGACCTGATGCTCAATTAGATTTCGTTGTTAAAGATGGTGGTGGATATTTCAATATAGGTGATAATAGTTCAACCCCTAAGAAAGTTGGGTTAACTGTTACTGGTATTAGATTGGATGAGAGGGTATATAGAGGCGATATAAGGAAGGTAATCGTATCTACTAGAATTCCATATACAATTAACCAAAAACAGTTAGTAGATAGCCTTAAATACCGTCTATACGTTAAAGAAGGTAGGAACGAATATACCGTTATAGATTTTCAAGACATTGAGATGTCAAATAATCAAAATTATTTCTTATTAGACACTGAAAGTCTTGTCCCAGGTACTTATTACTTAGATATTCAAGTAGAATCTAACTATGAAGTATTAACAAATAAAGAAATTCTTAGTTTCGATATTGTAAGTCAAAGTGATTTGAGAGATTCCAATTAAAATTATATTTTATTAATTTAAAAGGTGATATTTGCATATCACCTTTTTTTTATGTATTTTTGTTAAAAATAAAATAGAAATGAATTTTAATGAATCCTTTAAAAAAGAAAATCACATCCATATTAGAATTAGTGAAAATAAATCTAAGGTAATAAAAGATTTTGTTAAAGATGTTATAGAATTTAAGAAAAACGAAACTCATCATATTGTTGACCCATATAACGAAGAAAAGAGGTGGTATACTGGAATATCAGGTGAATCAGCTGTGGAAAGATTAATAGATAAACAGTTTATAGATTTAACCATTGGTGATTCTAATTTATATAATGTTTCAGATTTAAATACAATTGGTTTAGATGTTGGGGTTAAAACTGTTGAGAGTGGAAAATTCCCAATAATATTTAAGAAATCTTATAAACCACAAATAATAGTAGTTAAGGATACTGACTTAGATTTTTACGTATGTGGCTTAGCTACAACTAAAACCCTTAATAAATACCAATCCGATAAATTAATCTTATCACCTAAATTACTTAATAGGGGTACTAAGACATGTTTCTACGGTTTTTCTGAACTAAAAAAATTTAGAAATTTAAGTGAGTTAAAATTAATGGTTAATAAGTTTAAAGATAACACTAGGTTTATTATTAACGGTAAAACCTTTAACCTTTATAATAATAATAATTTTTACCAAATAACTGACGAAGGTAGTAATATTAATTATGCTAACATTGATACATTTGAATTTAATAAAAAGTTATTAAAAAATTATAAAAACGGAAATTTAGTGTGGTTATGAATATAAAGGATATGACATTAGAACAATTAACTAAAGAATTAAATAGGGCTAGGTTCTGGGTTGAACAAAACCCTATTAAAAAATCTTTAAAATTAATTAATAAAATGGATAAAAGAAAAAGTAAATTAATTAATGATAAATTAAAATAGTATATAACGAAAGGTAACATAATAATTTATCATTTTAAAATACCGTAATTGGTTATATCACCGTCAGAAACTTTTATAGCTTCATACCCTAAAAGTTTAAAAAGGTTAGAAATTTTATTAGAAACTATTGGGTTATTAATTTTTGATTGGAATGGTTCAACACTATTACCTAATTTATCACTAATTTCTTTTATAATATTTTTTATTTTGAAATAATCTTCTTTAGATAATTTAATTTCTTTTATGGCATTACCTAATAACCTGTTAAAAATTTTAATAAGTTGATTAGTAGTAATTGGTTGACTAGTGTTACTATAAGGGAATTGGAATGTTTTATTTGGTTTAATCATATTAATAGTTTCAATATTAAATGTACCATCATCATTTTTTGATGCGAACATTTTAGCATAATCCTTAGATGTGCTAACCCACAGTATCCCTTGGTTTATTTCTTCACCATAATGACTACCAGCACCCCTATAAACAGTTATTTTTTGATTCTCATTTAATAACCCTTCTTTTAATAATTTTTGTATTAACTTTCTCATATCTATAAATAGTTTATAACAAAAAAAAGGATAACCTTTTGGTTATCCTTTTTAATTATATAAAATAATTTCTTATCTTAATTCGTTAATGTTAAACGTTGGAACTCCATCAACCATTACGTGACCGTAGAACCTGTTATTTACCATTTTCTTAGCATATCTCGTCATGATACCTTTTACTGGTGCCATATTGAACGGGTTAAACATTGTAGGGGTTAATTGCATTGGCACGTATGGTGCGTAGATGTAACCAGTATCTAACAATGATTTTCCTTTATGACCTATAATTACAGAGTTTGCTGGAGCATATGGGTCTCTATATACTTGGTATCTACCAGATAAAGAACCTACTCTTTCAATACCCATGTTGTATTGGTCTTGTTCTGGGTTAGCATCACTTACGTGGAAGTATTCTAAATCATCAAAGATTGCAGAGATTTCAGAAGATACAACGATAAAGTTAGCACCACCTCTAAGAGTTGTTTTATGGATTTGAGCCGAAACTTGGTTAATCTTAGTGATTAAAGTTTGGTTCCAATCTTTTTGTGTATAAGGGTTAGCAGCAGAAGAAGCTTTTCTCCATCCGTTATAATCCCATCTTAATTGCCATGCAGCACCTTTTCTTAATTCTCTCAAGATTTCTCTATCGATTTCAGCAGCTACTTGCTCAGATAACATTGCTGTTAATTCAGCTTCAGCATCGATGTTGTGGAATGCACTAACATCTTGAGCTAATTCTGGAGACCATGTAGCTCTTAATTTTCTTTCTTCAACAGAAACAACAACTTCATCAAGTTTGAAAGATACTTCTCCCATTTCAGTTTCTAATTCAAGACTAGCGTATGTTGCCCAAGTAATTCCAAATGCAGTAGCATCTAAACCTTCTTGACCATTTTCAACGTCAGCACCGATATATCCATCATAAGTTGCAGTACCAGCAGCATCTACAGGCTTTCTTAAATCAACTTCAAGATATAATGCACCTTCAGCATCACAAATATCATTATATGCTACGATACCTTTACCGTAAGCTTGTGTTACTAATCTAAATGGTATAGCTTCACCAACCTTAGCAATAATTTTTCCATCTTGGTCTAATAATGCAGCACCACTTTCGTTAGTTACTTTTAAAGAAGCCATAAATGCTTCAGTATCCATTTCGTTACCATCTGGTCCGTTTAATCTACCTTTGTTTATTGAGTTAAAACCAGTTACTTTAACAATAGCACCTCTTAAAGAACCATCAGTTGCAGTTGGTAAATCTCCAATAGTAGAAGCAGATGCGAATACACCATTTTCATCTAAAGTTTGTAACTCACCAGAACCAGTACTTAATGATATAGCACCTTTAGAGTTGTCAAATAAACCATCGTTGTAGTAAAGGTCATAAAGACTCTTAGCCTTCATAGCAGTTACAGCACAACCTGTGTAATCAATACAAGGTGGTAAAGCAACCTCAGTTGGAGCACCTTGAGACATTCCGTTCATAGCAGTATGAGTTCCATCAGGATTTCTCTCAGAAGTTTGTGGTACGAAGAAGAATAATTTACCGATTGGCATATTCATAGCTTGTACAGAAACAACGTCGTTAGCTAATAACTTAGAGAATACTCTTCTAACGATAGGGAATACAACAGTTTCGAAAGAACCTGAAGATGTAGCGTTAGTAGTTTCAGTTAATAATGAAGACGCTTGGTTTTCATATAATTGAGCAACGTTTTCTTTAACGTGACCTTTAAGACCCTCTAAGAATCCTAAAGAATCCCATTTTGATTGAGTTTGTCTACGGATTTCCTTCATGTGGTTAATCCCGATATTTCCGACTTGTCCAGAATTTAATAAATGTGACATAATTTATAGTTTAATTTTTAATTTTATTTTTTTATTATCTTTTATCGACCCTTTTCATAAGGTCTCTAATTCTTGAGTTTTCATTGTTCTCATAAACAGTTGATTCATTCAATTGTTTAGATGAACTAGAAGTAGCTCCTTTAGTAATTTTATTCTCAATTGATTCGTTCATTGGTTTTTTATTCCCTAATTCACTGGCAATTGTTTTGTATAATTTTTTAGACTCTTTAAGCGTAGAAACTTCATTATCAAACCTTCTGAAAATTTCACTTTTTTCGTCCTTAGTAGTAGAGTGTTCCATAAATAACTTAGTAACATAAGTTAAGTTAGAATTAAATACTACAGTTTCAGCTAACATTGTTCTAAAGTTTTTAAGAGTTTTCTTGTACTCTTCATTTTTACCTTTAAGAGCTTTAGCTTCAGTTAATAATTTATTGTATTTTACCTTAGATTCGTTTTTCATACCAGGCCCCATTGGTGCACCCATATTATCAGCGTTTCTATTCTTTCCAACACTATGCCCAGTTCCACTACCGATTTTTTCTTCGATTGCATCACCTTCAACATCATCCAATTCAGTTAATTCTTCATCTTCAGACATAACCATAGTACCTTCAGCCTTAGCATGTGCTACAGCATCATCATCAAAACCACCAGTTAAGTTATCTCCAGTAATCACATCATCTTTATCAGCTTTTTGCCCTTCGATATCACCACTAGCTAAATCACCAGTCATTGACTTGTTGATGTCACTTGTTGCAGTTCTAATAGCATCTTCATCTAAAGCGATTTCATACATAACACCATCTTCTTCATCTTCCATTTCTGGTTCCATGTCCATTTCTGGTTCCATGTCCATTTCTGGTTCCATGTCCATTTCTGGTTCCATGTCCATTTCTGGTTCCATGTCCATTTCTGGTTCCATGTCCATTTCTGGCTCAGAACTGT
>Ga0115008_10000090_pt1 | contig 52068 bp, 46 predicted proteins | sample FraStrMetagenome_FD_87164 | JGI IMG/M metagenome (GOLD analysis project Ga0115008, IMG submission 87164) | Marine eukaryotic phytoplankton communities from Arctic Ocean - Fram Strait ARC3M Metagenome | ecosystem: Environmental > Aquatic > Marine > Oceanic | place: Fram Strait | collected... | reverse complement strand
GGAAATATAGGAATTGGTCATACCCGTTGGGCTACTCATGGAGTTCCAAATGATGTCAATTCTCATCCGCATTTATCGCAGTCCGGAGAATTGGTAATAGTTCATAACGGAATTATCGAAAACTATGATACCTTGAGAAAAGAGTTAATCTCTAGAGGATATATTTTTAAAAGCGATACTGATACAGAAGTCCTTATCAATTTCATTGAAGAAATAAAGAAGCAAGAAGGGTGTAAATTAGGCCAAGCAGTACAATTGGCTTTAAATAGTGTTGTTGGTGCTTATGCTATTGCTGTTTTTGACAAGACAAAACCAGACGAATTAGTAGTTGCTAGATTAGGAAGTCCTATAGCGATAGGTGTTGGAAATAATAATGAAGAGTTTTTTATTGCTTCAGATGCCTCACCATTTATAGAGTTCACAAAAAATGTTGTGTATCTAGAAGATGAAGAGATGGCTATTATAAAGCTAGGAAGAGAGATTCAAGTAAGAAAAATAATGGATGATTCATCTGTAGAGGCGAACATTCAAGAACTTAAATTAAGTTTAGATCAAATCGAAAAAGGGGGTTATGATCACTTTATGCTAAAGGAAATTTACGAGCAACCTAAAGCAATTATAGACACATATAGAGGTAGAATGTTGCCAGATCAGGGCATTATTAAAATGTCAGGAATTGATAATCACCTCCATAAGTTTTTAAACGCAGAAAGAATTATTATCATTGCTTGTGGTACATCTTGGCATGCCGGTTTGGTTGGAGAATATCTTATTGAGGAGTTTGCAAGAATACCAGTAGAGGTAGAATATGCGTCGGAGTTTAGATATAGAAATCCTATCATAACATCAAAAGACATTGTAATTGCCATTTCTCAATCTGGTGAAACTGCCGATACTTTAGCTGCTATTAAATTAGCAAAATCTAAAGGTGCTTTTGTTTTTGGAGTTTGTAATGTAGTGGGTTCTTCTATTGCGAGAGAAACCCACGCAGGGGCATACACTCATGCAGGTCCAGAAATTGGCGTTGCTTCAACAAAAGCTTTTACAACACAAATTACAGTACTTACTTTGATCTCTTTAAAACTAGCAAAAGAGAAAGGAACTTTGTCAAAACCTACTTTTTATAATTATTTAAGAGCTTTAGCTTTAATTCCTAGCCAAGTAGAACAATTATTGAAAATTGACGAAAAAGTAAAGGAAATTGCTGCTGTTTATAAAGATGCTACAAATTGTTTATATTTAGGAAGGGGATTTAATTTCCCTGTAGCTTTAGAAGGAGCTCTTAAGCTAAAAGAGATCTCTTATATTCATGCAGAAGGATATCCTGCAGCAGAAATGAAACACGGGCCAATTGCTCTGATAGATGAGAATATGCCAATTTTTGTAATTGCAACGAATAAAGGTCATTACGAAAAAGTAGTAAGTAATATTCAGGAAATAAAATCAAGGTCTGGTAAGATAATTGCGATTGTTACTGAGGGGGATACACAGGTTAAAGAAATTGCAGACCACGTGATTGAAATACCAGAAACAGAAGAGGCGTTAACACCATTATTAACTACGATTCCTTTTCAACTATTATCGTATCATATAGCGGTATTGTTAGAGAAAAATGTAGATCAACCAAGAAATTTAGCGAAGTCGGTTACCGTGGAGTAGAGATGTGTGTTGACCATCCTTACTCCATTAAATGGGTGTTAAGTTTTTTCAATATCAGCTACAACCACCAAACTTTAGAAATTAAATTATAGTAAATGGAACCACATTTATACAAAATAATTTGGTTTATAAAATAAACTAGTTTATATTTGTTTAAAAATTAAAAATAGTATGAATACTAAAGAAAAACAAATTGAAATTATAAGTAAGGTAATTAATAGTACGAAAGAAAACTTACAACCACTTAGTGTAAATTTTATATTTTGGGGATGTTTGATTGTTGGAATGAGTTTGATACATTATATTTTCCCTCAATTCATTCAGTCTACTAGATACTCGTCATTATTATTTTGGACAGTGATTCCTGTAATAGTTATGATTCTCACCGTGTTCTATAACATGAAAAACAGAAAAACAATTGGGTACGAAACTCATCTTGATAGAGTCATAAAAATTATCTGGGGAGTTTTTAATGCATCCTGGTTATTAATTGTGATAATTTCACTTTTAAATGGGGTAAATAATCCGGTGCCTGATATTCTATTCTAATTAAGTAACACCTTGTTAATAACAGGATTGATTATAAGGTTTAGACCAATAGTATTCGGAGGATTATTATTAATGTTATTTACAGTGTACATAAATTACAATCCAAATATTAATTTTTTATTAGTTAATATCATTGGGGTATCATTAGGGATGTTAATTCCAGGAATAACACTTTATACATCGAAATTAGATGAATCAATCAATCGATAAATTATTATTTAATCCAATTAGATTAAAAATTATTTCAACGTTAATTAATGTCAATAAATGTGATTTTAATTATTTGAAAATGGTTACGGAATCAACTCAAGGTAATTTGAGCATACAGTTAAAAAAGTTAAAGGAAAATGATTATATCAATATTGAAAAATCGTTCAAGAATAATTATCCCCAAACAACCTGTTCAATTACAAAAAAAGGGAAAAGAAAATTCGAGGAATTCTTTGAAATAATTTTAACGTATAAAAAATAATCAAACGATTTTTTGTTGTCAAGGGAAAGAGGAATTACCACAGCGGATATATTGTTATAATGGAGTGCTATTTTTTATCATGAACTTTTGTATGATTTCCATCATTCCAAAGCGTTAGAACATCTGTAGCAACACTTGCACCGCTTCCGGTAGCAATAGCAAACTGACTTCTACAACCCGCAATAGTACCACAACAGTAAAGTCCCTTCTTTATAAAATAATCTTTATTGATTAATTGAATTCTTTCTTTTGTAGGATTCGCTTTTTTATGAGGAATTATATAAGACTCTAGCCCTTTTATAGAAAAAGGTTTTGCATAATTTAAAGCTACAATTACAATCTTAGAGGTGTACGTATTTTTGTTGGTGGTGATTTTATAGCCTTGCTGATGGCTTTCAACAGCAATTACTTTTTCCTTTTCTATTTGAGTAACTTCTGGATATAAGTCTGCAAGTTGTTTTTTACCTTCAGTTAAAATATCGCTACCGAATTTTCCGGGAGGCAACCCTAAAACATTATTAAACAAAGCAGTTTGAAGGTGTGATGCTTTTTGATGTACAACAATTCCGATATTTTTCTCTGCCGCAAAAGATTTATTTTTTGCAGAACCTAAAACCAACGCACATTGCAACCCAGCACTCCCTCCACCAATAATAAGAACATCAAATTTCATTTAAACAAAAAGCATTTTAATATTAGCTGCAAATAATTTTACGGAAATTGCCAATAGAATTACACCAAATACTTTACGAATAATTTGAATACCGTTTGCACCGATAATTCGTTCAATTTTCGAAGATGTTTTTAAAACAAGGTAAATAAAAACAACATTTAATAAAACGGCAATAATAATATTTTCTATGTAAAATTCTGATCTCAAAGATAGTAATGTTGTTAAACTTCCTGGTCCAGCAATTAAGGGGAAAGCCAAAGGAAAGACCGTTGCAGTAATTGGCTCAGTATTTTCATTGTCTTTGTACAAGGTAATTCCTAATATCATTTCTAAGGCAATAAAAAATAAAATAAACGAACCAGCAACAGCAAAAGAGTTCACATCAATTCCTATTAGGCTCAATAAGCTTTGCCCTAAAAAAAGAAAAATAATCATAATGAAGCCTGCAATTAAGGAAGCTTTTTCCGATTGTATGCGACCAAATTTTTTTCTTAAATCAATAATAATAGGAATATTTCCAACAATATCTATCACAGCAAATAAAATCATAAAAGCCGTAAAAACCTCTTTAAAATTAAAATTCATAATTTTTATATATTTCTGTAAAATTAGAAAACTTAGTTTACCTAAATGTAAAGTTATAGAAAAAAATAATACTATTTTTGTAAGATGTTTCAACTAGGAAAAACGATCGTTTCAGAAGATATTATTGAAAAAGATTTTGTTTGTAATTTATCCGCCTGTAAAGGTGCCTGCTGTGTAGATGGTGAAGCCGGGGCTCCTTTAGATAAAGAAGAGACAGAAATATTAGAAAAAATTTATCCAAAAGTAAAGCCTTTTTTAAGAAAAGAAGGTATAGATGTTATTGAAAAAGAAGGAACTTGGGTTACCAGTGAATGGGGTGAGCTAGAAACTCCCTTAATTAATGGTGCAGATTGTGCTTATGTAATTTTTGATGAAAAAAACACTGCGCTTTGTGCTATTGAAGAGGCTTATAATTCTGGAGAAATAGAATGGAAAAAACCTATTTCATGTCATTTGTACCCAATAAGAGTGAAAGAGTACAGCGAATTTTCTGCAGTTAATTATCATAAGTGGGAAATTTGTGATGATGCTTGTTCTCTTGGAAAAGAACTACAAGTCCCAGTTTTTAAGTTTGTAAAACAAGCCTTAGTAAGAAAATTTGGACAAGATTGGTATGATGAATTAGAGAAAGTAGCTAAAAAGCACCTAAGATAGTGGTAATTTAATAACAACTTTTGTTCCTGAAGAATTCCTATTCTCATCTTCTAAATCTTTATAAATAACTGAATAATTATTATTTTTATTCTTAACAAAATTTGTTAATCTGTCTTTAGTTAAATTGATGCCTATAGATTTTCTATTAATAGATTTTTTAGCTTTTATTTTTGCAGAAGCCTTTCGGCCAATTCCATTGTCTTCAATATTAATTAGAATATATTCTGAAGATATTTTATGAATAAAAATTGTTATTTCTTTCGCCTTTTTACTTGAAGACAAACCATGCCAAATAGAATTTTCTAAAAAAGGCTGAAGCACAAGAGGGGGTATTTTTATCATTTCTAAATTTAAAGAAGAATCTATTTTAACACTAAAATTTATTTCATTTGAAAAACGAATATTTTCTAGACTCAAATAAAGTTTCATTGTTTCTATTTCTTCTTTTAAAGAAATTTCTTGAAGGTCAGAAGCTTCTAGTATTTTTCGCATGAATTTTGAAAACTTATTTAAGTAAGAGGTTGCTTTTTTTTGGTTATTTTTAATAATATATAATTTAATAGAATTTAAAGCATTAAACATAAAATGAGGATTCATTTGGCTTCTTAATGCGTCTTGTTTTAATGAAAGAACTTTTTTCTCATTTTTCAATCCTTTTTGCTTGTCAATAGAAAATACAATAACAGCAATTAACATAAAAACACTAAAAGCAATAATCCATAAAGTTCTGTTTTTTGTAATTTGTAATTGAGCGATTTGATTTTTTTTTGCTAAATCTTTTATTTGATTTTCACTTCGCTGCTTATCGTATTTTGTTATTAATTCGTTAACATAAGCTAAATTGCGTTCATTTAAGGTTTTCGCGTCTTCATCTTTTGCCTTTTTAAAATAAAAATAAGCTTTTTGGTAGTTTTCTTTTTTAGCATATAGGAAAGATAAATTTTCATTTGCTTTAACGATAATGGTATGTATGTTAAATTTAGTTGCGATATTTAAACCAGTTTCTAAATTTTTTTTTGCGGCCTGCAACTTATTTAAGTTTAATTGAGCTAATCCTAGAGTGTTGTATGTATTAGAAAGATAATACTTGTCTTTTTCTTTAATTGCTAGGTGTAAAATTGTATCTACCGTAGTTAATGCTTGCGTGTATTTTTTATCTTTTATCAAAACATTGGCAATACTATAGCCGCAGATGATTTTACCAATTTTTGAGTTAATTTGGTTATTGTAATTTAAAGACAGATGATAGTTTTTAAGAGCGGCATCTATATTCCCCAACTCTTCATAAGCATTTCCAATATTTTTATAATTAATTGCAAGTCCAAGTTTATGGTTAAGATTTCTTTGTATTACAATTGATTTTCTAAATTCATTAAGGGCTAATTTATACTGCCTTAAAGATAGATAGATGTTACCGATACTATTTTGAGCGTTGCTAATGCTCTTTCTTATACTAATTTTAGGGTTTTTAATATTAATAGCTCTTTCAAGTGCTTCTTGATGATAATTTAAAGCATTTCTAACATCATCTTGCCTTCTGTAAACAGAACCAATGGCATTTAAAGTTTTTACTTCAGATATTGTGTCTTTTGTTTTTCTACTGATTACAAGTGCTTTTTTGTATTTGTCAATTGACTTGTCAAAAAGGGAAAGATCTCGAAAGTGTCTTCCTAGCGAATTGTAGCCGTATAATTCTCCTTGAAAATATGAATTTTCTTTACTTTTTTTAACGAGTAATTCCAAAAGGGGTTTGTCTTTTCTTTTTTCAAAAAGAATAGAATCAATAATGTCGAGTGAGGAAATTTTATTCTCAATAAGATATTCTATTTGGAGATCCACCTCTTTTTTTTGAGAAAAAGAAAAAACACTCAAAAACAAAATAAAAAAAGTAAATATTTTCGTTTTCATAGATTAAAATTTTTCTAAAAACTCACTTTTCTTTTGACGAGAAACGGGTATTTTATGGTTGTTTTCTATAATTACATAGCCATCGGTTTTAAAGAATTCTTTAACTTTAGTAAGGTTAATGATATAGGAGTTGTGAACTCTAAAGAAAATTTCATTTGGGAGTAAAGCATTTATTTCTTTTAGTTTTTTAGTAACAACAATTTTTTTATTATTTGTAGTGTGAAAGGTTGAATAATTCCCGTCAGAAACTATAAAAAGTATTTCTTTAGATTCTAAAAAAATTAATTTCCCATCAGTATTAATTGCAATCTTTTTAGTGTTTAATTTTTCGTTAAAACGTAATAATACTTTTTCTATTTTATTGGAATCTAAAGATCTAGAGCTGTATTTTTTTATTTTTGCGATAGTTTCCTCTAGATCATCTGAATCTATAGGTTTTAATAAATAATCTAGTGCATCTTTTTTTATTGCCTTGATAGCATATTCATTATATGCTGTTGTAATAACCACAGCAAAATTCCGAGATTTAAGTTTATTTAAAAACTGAAAACCACTCATAGTTGGCATCTCTATATCTAAAAAAAGACAGTCAATGTTATTTTCAGCTAAATACAATAATGCTTTTTCAGGATTGTTAAAAGTAGCAATTACTTTTATTTGATCACTAAAGTTTGACAACTCCCAGGATAAGCCTTGTATTGCTTTTGGTTCATCATCAACAATGACAGATATTAACATAAAAAAACAGTTTAATCAAAAATAACATAATATTTGTGTTTTTGGCATTTTATTTAATAACAAAATACAAGTTGCTCTATTTTTTTTACAATTTATACACTTTTTAGAACCATTTACACAAAAACAATGTTTCACAATCTTATTTTATTTTAAATTTGAGTAATGTTTGGGAGAATTGTTAACTCCAAGAAAAAGTTAATTGTTTATTGATTATTTAACTTCCCTAGGTTAAGCAATCTATAATAAAAAGCATCACTTAATTGTGATGCTTTTTTTGTGGCATCTTTTTTGTCTGTGGGGTTTTTATATTTAAATTTTTAGCTATGAAAAAAAAGGGCTTATTAAACAATTAGAAAAGGCCTCTAATATTTTCACATAGCTAGGACTGGTATTAGTTCTCTATTGTTATTTTAAGTTGTATTAGAATATCAAACCCTGCAAAAAACAGTTGCTATTTTAGATGACGATTTTAATGAGAGGATAGTTTTGGATTAAGATTATCATATTCTTTTTGTAAGAGAAGCCAAAGTCGCTCTAAAACTAGAGAAAAAACAACTAAAAACTATTTTTTTTGAAGAAGTTCTAAAAGTAAATAATAATATTATTGAAACGATTATTGATGTTTCAAAAGAAGATTTAACACTAATCGATATTGATCTTTTTATAGAAATTGAAGAAAAAGAAGAATATAAGCCAGAAGATGCAGTTCTTTTTTTGAGCATACAAAATGCTCCTATTTTAAAGGGTATGCAGAATAATAAGACTGTAAAAGTTCGTTAGTTTTTATCTATTACTTTTAGGGTAGAATAAAACGAATTTTTATTTAAAATGGGATAGTTTTAATAATTGTTATTTTTGTAATATGAAAATTAATCAATGTTTGGATGCTACCTATTTAAAAACAGCACGTCAAGCCAATCTCTCAGAAGAAGAAAATCAACAAAAAGTTGTAGATTTAATAAATGAAGCAATTTTATATAAGTATAAGTTAATTATGATTCGCGCTAGACACATTCCTTTGGCTCAAGCAATGCTTCAAAAATTAGATAAAAGTATTCTTATAGGAACAGTTATTGGTTTTCATGAAGGAACTGATTCGACTGAAAAAAAGTTAAATGAAGCACAAAAAGCAATAAGTTTGGGTGTAGATGAATTAGATTTTGTTGTAAATTATGAAGCATTCAAAAGAAAAGATCTAGAATATGTAAAGGCTGAAATTATAAAAGGAATTGAACTTTGTTTAGTAAATAACAGAGTTATAAAATGGATAATTGAAGTTGCTGCATTAACAAGCAAAGAAATAATTGTAATTTCGCAATTGATCAAAGACATTGTTTTTAATGTTTTTGGAGAAGAAAATTCAGATAAAGTTTTTGTTAAGTCATCAACAGGGTTTTTTAAAACTGAAAATAATTTATCAAATGGAGCTACATTTGAAACTATGAGGTTAATAGTAGAAAATGCAAAGCCACTAAAAATAAAAGCATCAGGCGGGGTCAGAGATTACATTACTGCTCTAAAGATGCTAGAGTTAGGAGTAGATAGAATTGGCACTTCATCTTCTAAAGAAATTGTTAAAGAAGAAATAAACTTAAATTCAAGGGATTAATTTTGAAAGACTATTTTGCACATGAAACGGCTGTAATAGCTAAGAATTGTAGTATTGGAAAAGAGACCAAAATCTGGCACTTTAGTCATATTATGTCCAATTGTACTATTGGTAATCAATGTAATATTGGTCAAAACGTAGTCGTTTCTCCGAAAGTAATTTTAGGAAAAAATGTTAAAGTTCAAAATAATGTTTCTATTTATACAGGCGTAATCTGTGAAGATGATGTTTTTTTGGGGCCTTCTATGGTTTTTACCAATGTAATAAATCCAAGAAGTGCTATAAAGAGGAATACTGAATATCAAAAAACTTTAGTAAAAAAAGGAGCAAGTATTGGCGCAAATGCAACGATTATTTGTGGAAATACTATTGGAGAGTTCGCTTTTATAGGTGCTGGAAGTGTGGTAACTAAAGACATTTTACCTTATGCATTAGTAGTTGGAAATCCTTCAAAACAAATAGGATGGGTAAGTGAATATGGCCATGTTTTAAAATTTAACGAAAACAAAACTGCAATTTGTAAGGAAAGCAATCAAACATATCAATTAAAAAATAATACAGTTAAAAAATTAGAGGATGATTAAAAAACATGTATTTCTTGTTTTATTATTTCCTTCAATATTTTTTGCGCAACAAGAGAGATACCCAATATTTGATGTCTGTAAGGGCTCTGAAATTCAATCTTTAAAAGATTGTTTTTATACCACAACAAGAAAATATTTTTTTTCGGAATTTAAAAGTCCTAAAATTCTTAAAAATGAAAGTTATAGCGGAACAGTTAATACTATTTTTGAAGTTACATCAGAAGGAGAATTTAAGTTGATCTATGTTCATACACCGAATCAAGAAATTAGAAAAGAAGTAAAAAGAGTTTTTTCAGTTTTTCCAAAAATTACTCCCGCTTGGTATAACAATCATGCAGTAGAAATGAAGTTTGAACTTCCAATTAAATTTCCTGTAATTAATGCTTCTAGTGCCTTTAATACAAATACACTTCTTGAAATTAAAAAAGAAAATTTATTTGATGTTGTAGAAAAAAAGAAGCTAGCAGATTCTACTTTTTTAGAACATAATAGTAAATTAAATATTTCGTTTACGCATAAAAATTATGTTGATTATGAGTTTGCCTTACATAAATCCAACGGAACACATTCGGCTTCTAAGCCATATACTTACAGTCAAATAAGTAAGTATTATAATTTAAGCGAAGAAAAAAAGAAGTTTTTAAAACCATCAAAAAACACGTGGTTGGGAAATAAAGTTTGGAATGAACATTTATTACAAGTAAAGAAGGATGACTATTGGTTTACAGTAGATTTTTTATTTGATGTCCAACTTGGAAAAGATAATTCAAATTTAACTTACACGTATAATAATTCTAGAATTTTAAATGTTAATGGAGAAATTGGTGGAAATTTTTCGTTTTCTACTACCTATTATGAAAGTCAAGGTCGGTTTGCAGAATATGTAAATAGTTTTATAACTAATCCTGCAACTAATGTAAGACCAAAAAATTCTGAAGGATTGGTTCCTGGTAGAGGAAAATCTAAGGGGCATAAAATAAACTCTCACGATTACCCTGTTGCAGAAGCATATCTAGCTTATACACCAAATAAATATATGCAATTTCAATTTGGAAATGGTAAAAATTTTATTGGTGACGGGTATAGGTCTTTTATTTTATCTGACGTCTCTGCACCAACGACCTATTTAAAAATGAAAGTTGATATTTGGAAAATACAATATACTAATATTTGGATGTGGAATACAGAGCCATCAATAAGATCTATTTCAGATCCCAATGAGCATGCAAGAAAATATGTAGCTGCCCATTATTTGAGTGTTAATGTGTCAGATAAATTAAATTTAGGTTTTTTTGAAACAGCTATTTCTAAAGGAGAAAATGGAATAGATGCAGGATTTTTTAATCCGATTATATTTTACAGGTCTCTAGAGTTCAACAGAGGTGAAGATGCAGGAAATGCAATAATTGGTTTAACGGGGAAGTATAAATTAAATGACAATGTTTCTCTGTATTCGCAATTAATGGTTGATGAGTTTTCTTTCGGGAACTTTAGTGATTTGAGTGATTGGAGGCATAAATTTGCCTACCAATTAGGGGTTAAATATTTTGATGCTTTTAACGTTGAAAACTTATTTTTACAATTCGAATATAATTATGCACGCCCTTATACTTTTTCTCATAAATCACCAATCTTAAATTATGGAAATTATAGCCAGCCACTTGGACATTTGTGGGGAGCAAATTTTTGGGAAGCAATTGCTATTGGAAGATATAAAAAAGATAGATGGAGTGGTAATGCTAAAATTATCTTAGGGAAAAAAGGTTTTGATTTAGAAGACCAAACTGTAAGTTCTGGTGGAGATATTTATCAATCTTATGAAGATAGGCCTACAGATTCAGGCAATGAAATTGCTCAAGGAAATACCGCTCATATTTTTATTGCAGATCTACAGGCGAATTATTTAATAAATCCAGCGAATAATACCAGCCTATTTGCTAGTTTATCATATAGAAACTTTTCTATAGAAAACTCTTTGCCAAGTTTCACTTCTGGAACAAATTTATGGTTTACAATAGGTGTTAGAGCAGATTTGTTTAATTGGTATTTCGATTTTTAATTTTTTTTGTAAAAATATATAAGATTATACTTATATTTGTAGTGTGATTTTTTATTAAATCACATTTTTCTTTTTCATAGCAATTTTCCCACTCAATTTTTTGAGTGGGTTTTTTAATTTCAAGTCAAAAGCTAGTTAAAAAATGTGGTAAAGTCATAATTATCAAATATCTTTGCAAAAGTATTTTGTAGAATGGAAACAACAGTAATTACAGACGATAAAACATCAATGAAAACGATTCTTTCAGACATAAAACAACTTACAAAAGTTGGATTGTCCTTGAGCGTGGTGTTTTCCTCTGTAGCAGGATATTTATTGGCAGTAGATGTTGTTAATTATTCCACACTTTTTCTTTTATCCTTGGGGGGGTTTTTTATGGTTGGTGCGTCAAATGCATTCAATCAAATTATAGAAAAAGATACAGATGCGATTATGAAACGCACACAGAATAGACCATTGCCAACAGGTAGAATGTCTGTTAATATAGCTCTTTCAATAGCTCTTTTATTTACGATTCTTGGAATTTCAATTCTATACAGTATAAATCCTAAAACAGCTTTGTTTGGTGCCATTTCTATATTTTTATACACAAGTGTGTATACGCCCTTAAAACCGGTAACACCTTTAGCTGTTTTTGTTGGTGCAATCCCTGGAGCAATCCCTTTTATGTTAGGTTGGGTGGCAGCTACAAATCAATTTGGGTTAGAAGCAGGTTTTTTATTTATTATTCAATTTTTTTGGCAGTTTCCTCATTTTTGGGCGATTGGTTGGTTACAATATGAAGAGTATAAGAAAGCAGGGTTTAATATGCTACCAATGGGAGCAAAAGATAAAGGTGCGGTAAAGCAAATTATCTTTTACACTTTAGTTATGATAATCGTATCAATTGCACCTGTTTTAAAATTGTCAGGAGCATTTTATATCTATCCACTTACAGCTATTATTGTTGGTTTATTAGGTGTATTTATGTTATATTTTGCAATAAAATTACATAAAAGTGAAGATAATATTGATGCAAGAAAACTAATGTTAGCAAGTGTTTTATACATTACTGTAGTGCAAATTATATATGTGGTAGATAAATTTTTACATTAAGAATGATAGGAGAACAACAATTACAAGAAGAATTAACAGCAGCTAAAAAAATATCAGCAAAACCTATGTTATGGGTTTCAATGATTAGTATGGTCATGTTTTTTGCAGGATTAACAAGCGCATACGTAATAAGTATGAAAAGAGATGACTGGGTTTCTTTTGATTTGCCCCAAGCATTTTATGTAAGTACTTTTTTAATTATTGCAAGTAGTGTATCGCTATTTTTTTCACAGAAATTCCTAAAAAATAATAAAAGACAATTATCATTATTATTTGTTGTTATTACTTTGTTACTAGGAATTGGATTTGTATGGCAACAATACGTTGGCTTTAATCAATTAAAAAGTATCGGTTTATTTTTTACAGGACCAGAAAGTACAGTGTCTACCTCTTTCATCATAGGTATTACATTTTTACATGTTATACACCTGTTAGCGGGGGTTCTCGTGCTTTTAGTTGTTATTTATAATCATTTTAAATACAGGTACAAATCAGACAATATGCTAGGGTTTGAACTCGGTGCAATTTTCTGGCATTTTGTAGATATACTATGGATTTATCTATTTTTCTTTTTCTATTTTATTAGGTGATGAAAAATAGTTATTTTTGCCGCATTAATTAAGAATTAACAGAATATATATGGAAGTAAATATTGCGATACCCTCAGATAGTAAAGAAACTTGGAATGGTGGTGGAGTAAAACCATTTGGAGCAAGCTATGGTAAAATGATGATGTGGTTTTTTATCGTTTCCGATGCTTTAACTTTTTCAGGATTTTTAGCCGCTTACGGCTTAACTCGATTTAAGTTTATCGATTCTTGGCCAATTGCAGACGAAGTGTTTACTCACTTTCCGGGTTTACATGGTGTTCATGCGCCAATGTATTATGTTGCTTTAATGACATTTATTCTTATTGTTTCTTCTGTAACGATGGTATTAGCTGTAGATGCTGGTCATGAAATGAAACAAAAAAAGGTAGCTTGGTATATGTTTGCTACAATTATTTTTGGAATTATTTTTGTTGGCTCTCAAGCTTGGGAATGGAAAAATTTTATTACAGGTTCTTATGGCTCTGTTAAAACAACAGATGGTAAAGTTTTACAATTTGTAAAAGATGGTCATCAAATTGCGTTGTCTGATTTCGTTGTTGAAAAAAGAACAGATGAAAGAGTTCAACACACTAAATATAATGGCTTATGGTTTGAGAAAGAAGAAACAATTTCTAATTATTCTATTGCTCAAATTAAAGAAGCATATCAATCCAATTCAGAGATTCAAATACGTTCTGAGCTAATAGATACTGAAACCAAGCAAAAAATAATTCTTACTAGAGAAGAAGGGCTTGCTCAACTATCGAAAACAAGACTCGTTGTTGAAGGTGCTAACCTAGAAGTAAATGAATATGGAAATACTATTTTTGCTGATTTCTTTTTCTTTATAACAGGATTTCATGGATTTCATGTATTTTCAGGGATAATAATCAATATCATTGTTTTCTTTAATGTAATTATCGGTACTTACGAACGAAGAGGACATTATGAAATGGTAGAAAAAGTTGGATTATATTGGCACTTTGTAGATTTAGTTTGGGTATTTGTATTCACTTTCTTCTACTTAGTATAATTATAAAATAGATTAAAATGGCGCACGCACACGAATCAAGTAAAAAAAGAATTTGGATAGTTTTGATAATGCTAACACTTATAACAACTGTTGAGGTTGCTTTAGGGATAGTTAAACCGTCTTATTTACACCTTACAAGTTTTTTAGGAACAAGTCCTTTAAATTGGATATTTATCATTTTAACATTAGTAAAAGCGTATTATATTACCTGGGCATTTATGCATATGGAAGGAGAAAAAAAATGGCTAAGACGATCTGTTGTTTGGACTGCAGTTTTCTTAATCTGTTATTTAGTAACGCTATTGTTAATTGAGGGAGGTTATTTATACAGCACATTAGCACCACTTGTAAAATGGTAATTTTAATAAATTAATAAGGTGGTTTTAACCACCTTTTTTTATACAAAGCAATGATGAAGATTACAAAAAAAAGAGTTGTACTATTTTTATTATTTATTTTTCCATTAATTTGTTTTTTAATCTTATCAACCGGAAAAAATAACTTTACCAAATTACCGATTCTTAGTCAAAATGTTTTAGATATTTCTGTTCTAGATTCAACAAAAACATTAAAAGACAATATTTCTATAGTTTGTTTTTTAGGGAATGATATAAAGGAAAACAAAGGAGGTTTTTTTAATCTTAATGAGAAGATTTACAAGAAGTTTATAGAGTATAATAAATTTCAAATAATCGCCATTTACCCCAAAGAAAAAGAGCTTCAAGCTCAAGAAATTAAAAAAGAAATAGGGGCATTTACAGACATGGTTAAATGGAAATTTATTAGCGGTTCTAAAGAAGAAATTATCGCTTTACATTCAAGCTTCAATTCAACCGAAACGCTTTCTAACCTGTATAGCTTTAGAGCCTTTTTAGTTGATAAAAAAGGCGATTTAAGAGGGCGGATTAACGACGAAGACAGTAGCAATGGGAAGCTTTTTGGATATAATATTAGGTCAGTTTCAGAGTTAAATAGTAAAATGAAAGATGATGTTCTTGTCCTTTTTTATGAATATTATGCAGCTTTTAAAGACAAAAACAAGAATAAAGCAGATAGAAAAGAAGTAGGGTTATGAACAAAAAACATTCTTATATAGGTGTTTCTTTTATTATACTTTTATTTGGTATCTATGTTGTTAGAAACATAGACAGAAGAGTACATCAAAACGATCTTGTTCAAGACGATAGGTTGCATAAAGTTGAAAATAAAACAGGGAATATAAATAACTTATTTAAATTTAATAAGGTTCCAGTATTTGAGTTTACAAATCAAAACGGTATCCAAATTACAACGACAGATTTTAAAGATAAAGTATATGTGGTTGAATTCTTTTTTACAACTTGCCCAACTATTTGTCCTATCATGAATAGCAAGATGCTTATACTTCAAAATGAGTTTATAGAAAATTCAAACTTTGGAATAGCATCAATATCAATAACTCCTGAATTTGATACACCCAAAGTTCTAAAAGAATACGCAGACAGATACGGTGCAAAACATAAAAATTGGCATTTTTTGACAGGAAAGTCTGAAGAGGTTGTTTATGATTTGTCAAATAAAGGATTTAAACTTTATGCGGGAAAAGGTGATGAAGATCATGGGGGTTTTGAGCATTCTGGGTTGTTTGCTTTGATTGACAAGGAAGGATATATTAGATCTAGAATGGATGCCTTTGGAAATCCAATTATGTATTACAGAGCTATTGAAGAACAAAGTTTTTCTGATCAAATAAAAGAATTAAAAGAAGATATTAAAATTTTATTGAATGAGTAATTTAGCAAAAGAAAAACAATATAAAAAAATTATTACGGCTTTATCAGTTATAATTCCATTGGCAGTAGCAGCGTTATTTGGGGTGAATCTACAAAAATTAGGGTTTGATGTAAAACCATTAACATTCTTGCCCCCAATTTATGCCTCTGTAAATGGTTTAACTGCGATTGTTTTAATAGCAGCAGTTGTCGCAATAAAAAAAGGGAATAAAAAATTACACCAACAGTTAAATACTTTTGCAATTGCCTGTTCATTAGTTTTTCTCCTGCTTTATATTGCATATCATATGACTTCAGATTCTACAAAATTTGGAGGTGAAGGTTTTATAAAATACATCTACTACTTTATTTTATTTACTCATATTATTTTATCTATTGTGGTAATTCCGTTCGTACTAACTACATATATGCGTGCGAGCTTAGGCAATTTTCCGCAGCATAAAAAAATTGCTAAAATTACATTTCCTCTATGGTTATATGTAGCAGTTACAGGTGTAGTAGTATACTTAATGATCTCTCCTTATTATGTCTAAAAAAAGTATTTTACTGTTTTTTTTGTGTGTGATTTTCACATCAAAATTCACATTTTCACAATGTGCTATGTGCAAAGCTGTTGTTGAAAATGGAGATATTTCTATGGCAGAAGGAGTGAATAACGGAATTACATATCTAATGGTTTTTCCTTATCTTTTAATAGGTGTTTTGTTCTTCGTAATATACAGATATAAGAAGAAGGCTTGAGGTTAACTTTTATAAGAGTAAAATGATGTAACATATTTTACTATTTGTCGTCTTATTGAAACAATCTCAACTTCTTGTTTTTGATTGTTTCATACACCAACAAAAATAAATGTTTTGAAAACTAAACTTATATTATTTGCAGCTATTTTAATTTCTGTAGCGACCTTTTCACAAAAAAAATGGACTTTAAAAGAATGTGTAAATCAAGCTTTAGAAAAAAATATTTCTATTCAGCAAAATAAATTAAGCTTAGAGTTAGCAAAAAAAGATGTAGAAATTGCCAAAGGTAATTTTTTACCAAATTTAACTGCTTCTACAGGCGGAAATTTAAACTTTGGATCTGGTTTTGATTATGTAACTCAGAATAGAGTAACCACAAGTATTTTTGGTGGTTCGATGGGTTTAAGTTCAGGATATACAGTGTTTAACGGTTTCAGAAATACAAATACATACAAACAAGCTCAATTAGGGGTAGCATCTGGTTTGTTAGATTTGCAAAAAATTGAAAATGATATCTCTCTACTAGTTGTTAATGGCTTCTTAAATATACTGTTTGCAAAAGAAAATTTAAATTCGGCTCAAGTTCAATATCTTATCAGTAAAAAACAGATTGAAGCTGCAGAAAGTAGATTTAAGTCAGGAGTTATTGCCAAAGGTGATTTATTAAACACCCAATCTACAGTTGCTACAAATCTTCAAAGTCTTATTTTACAAGAAAACGCTTTAGACCTAGCTCTCTTAAATTTGGCACAATTACTACAAGTACCTATTGAAGGTTTTGATATTACAACTATGGAAGTTGGTTCTCCGTCATCAGACTTATTTTATAAAAGCTCTTCTTCAGTCTATAATAAATCTATTGATAGAATGCCAGAAATTATAAGAGCTAAATTAGCCATAGAAAATGCAGCTTTAAATATAAAAATTTCAGAAAGTTATTTTATGCCCTCTCTTTCTGCTTCAGCAGGCTTGACTACCAATTATGGTTACAATTTAAAAACAGGACCTGATGTTCTTTTTTTTTCTCAGTTGGATGATAATTTAGGCTATGGTATTGGTTTTAATTTGAATATTCCAATTTTTAACCGATTTCAAACTAGAAATGGGGTAGAAAAGTCTAAGATTACAAAAGAGATTTCTGAGACGAGATTAGAAAGTGAAAAAATACAATTAAAACAGACTATAGAAAAAGCTTTTTTAGACGTGAAATCTGCATTAAAATCTTTTGAAGCAGCTAAAATTTCTTTAGAAGCACAGAAAGAGGCATTTAAAAATGCTCAAGAAAGATACAATTATGGAGCAATGACTTTGTTTGATTTTGACCAAGTTAGAACACGTTTTGTAAATGCGCAAGGAGCAATGATTCGTTCTAAATACGATTATGTTTTTAAAACGAAAGTTTTACAATTTTATTCAGGCGATTTAGTTTTAGATTAAATAAAAGAATAGCGTATTTATGAAGCCTTGCAAGATTGCAAGGTTTTCTTTTTTGGATAACTTATCTTTGTAAAAAATATTAGAAGTTGGCAATTATCCTGAACATAGAAACCACCACAAAAAATTGCTCTGTAAGTCTTGCAAAAAATGGAGAAGTTATTGCAATTAAAGAATTGAATAATGGAAATTATTCTCACGCAGAAGTTTTACATCCTTTTATCTTAGATGTTTTAAAAGAAGCAACTATTCGTCCTAAAGAGATTGATGCTATAGCCGTTAGTAAAGGGCCCGGTTCTTATACTGGCTTAAGGATTGGAGTTTCTGCAGCAAAAGGACTCTGTTTTGCTTTAAACAGGCCTTTAATTTCTGTAGATACATTAACATCTCTTTCTTATTCAATTTCTATTGATGATGGTTTAATTTTACCAATGTTAGATGCGAGAAGGATGGAGGTGTATTCAGCTATTTTTAATCCTCAAAATGAACAAATAAGAGGCATTAAAGCAGAAATTATAGACTCAACTTCTTTTGCGAATTATTTAGATACAAAAAAAATTTATTTTTTGGGCGATGGTGTTAAGAAGTGCAAAGAGATCATTACACATAAAAATGCTTTTTTTATCGCTGATAAATTTCCATCAGCCAAAGAAATGGCAAAATTATCTTTTATTAAATATCAAATAAATGACATTGAAGATCTTGCGTATTTTGAACCCTTTTATTTAAAGGATTTCATTGTTATTCCTGAAAAGAAAAAGAAACCTATTTTTTAATTTTTTTTGTAAAAAAAGAGTATTCATAATGACTTTATTCCTACTGCTGTTTATTTTCAGAATCAGTAGATTATATTTAAAGCTGATATAGAGGATGCACCCCTATTTTACTTTATAAACTGTTAATCTATTCAATTAATTAAGAGAGAAACAATGTTAATTTAATGTTACCAAATTGTTGTGTAATTGTAATGATAATTATATATTTGTTTAGTAACGTTAACTTTAAAAAGAAAAATATGAAAAATTTAATGACACTTATTCTTATTTGTGTAGCATTAATTGGATATTCTCAAGATATAGAACCAAATTTTAAGGCAGAAGGAGAACTCGTGAAAGCGACATATTATTATGAGAATGGTTCTGTAAGTACTCAAGGGTACTTTAGTAATAAAAAATTAACAGGAGAATGGACTCGTTTTGATTTGGAAGGGAATAAAACTCAAATCGCATATTATGATAATGGTAAAAAAGTAGGAAAGTGGTTTGTTTGGAATAAAGAGTCTTTAAAAGAAATAAATTATGACAACAATACAATTGTTAGCGTAAATTTGTGGAAACATGAAGCGAAATTAGCTACTAATAATAAATAAATACACAAACCTTATTATATTGCCATAGTTAACCTAAACGTCCAAAGGATTTATATTCTTTGGACTTTTTTTTCATAGAAATCGAATCTATACTATTCCCTTACAAGATCGTTTTAAAAAGTTTTATTGCTCTAATACAATAAATTTATAATAAGTTAAAGTTTATACATAGAACGCTTTGCTTTGATTTAAAATTCGCGAGTAACCATAATAACGATCAAAAAAAACGTCTAGAGAGGATCTCTAGACGTTTTGGTTCTTTTGAATTAAATATTATTCGACAATTAAAGTAAAAGGAATACTATATTTTACACCTACTGGCTTACCTCTTTGTCTACCTGGCTTCATTTTAGGTAATTGTTTCATTACTTTCACAACTTCACTCTTAATTTTTGGGTGAGGAGCTCTTGCCTGAACATTAACAATATTTCCATTTTTATCAATCTTAAAACCAATAAATACTCTTTTTCTACCTGCGGATAAACCCAATTCATTTGGTAAATCAGCATCAAATTTTCTTGAGAAGTGTTTTTGCACTTTTTTACTAAAACATTTTTTTAATTCTTCTTTGTTTCCTTTACAACCTGGAAATACCGGAACATCTTCAATAATCATGAAACTTACATCTTCTATAACTTCCTCTACCTCTTCAACCTCTATAATTTCTACAGCTTCTGTTTCATCCGTTTCTGTAGATTCAATAACAGTTTCTTCTACTTCCTTTTCATCTTCAACAATTTCAATTTTTTCGGGTGCTGGAGGTGGTGGTGTTTTTGGTTTTACAGGTTCTATTCTTTCAGTAATTACCGTCTCTTCTTCCATTTCTGCAGTCATGTTTGCAGAACCTAAATCCCCAATATTTCTATCGTAAGTTTTCTTTTCTATTGCAGCATAAGTTATAAATAGTGCTAAAACTAAACCTATTTGCATAAAAATTTTGCTATAATTTTCTAAGTTCGACTTCGGGTTTTTCTTAATTTCCATTGTAAAGGGTTTTAATAGTTCGCTAATTTAATTAAATTATTGGTTTATACACAAGTCTTCGTATTAATTAACGTCAATTTTTTTCTTAATTTGATTAAAAACAATTAACCCGAAAATAGATCCTAGTGTATTTGCAATTGCATCTTTATAATCACCAGCTCTATAAGTGGTTAGTGTATGTTGTAGAAACTCAATAAGTATGCCATAAAATACACAAGCAAGTACTATGAAATATTTCAGAGATGATTTCTTGTATAAAGAAAATAACCAAAAAAGGCTTAGAGTAAAGTATGCAAATAAGTGATATAGTTTATCAATATTACCAAAACCCACATTTATTTTAGGTGCTTTTATTAAGCTTAGAGAGGAAATAGCAATTGTGATACCTATTGCTGCGATAAGAAAAAAATTATCCTTGAATAAGTTCTTCATAAGCCTTTGCATCTAATAAATTTTCTATTTGTGTGCTATCCGACATTTTAAGTTTAATCATCCAGCCTTTTCCATATGGATCAGAATTAACAAATTCTGGGTCATCTTCTAGTGCTTCATTAAATTCTATTACTTCTCCAGTTAGAGGCATAAATAAATCTGAAACTGTTTTAACAGCCTCAACTGATCCAAAAACTTCACCTTCTTCAAGGACTTCATCTAAAGTATCTACATCTACATAAACGATATCTCCTAATTCTCCTTGTGCAAAAGCTGTAATTCCTATTGTTGCAAAAGAATCCTCAATTTTAATCCATTCATGGTCTTTTGTATACTTTAAATTTGATGGGATATTCATTTTGATAATTTTATGTTTTTAGTTTCCTCCTAAGTTGTAAATAATATTAAAACCACCATTAATAGCTTGTCTTGGGAAGGTGGTTGATATAGCATATTTAGATGTTTGATGATTGTAATAAAAAGAAGCCGTTAAACTACTACTCAATCTATAATCGGCTGTAAATTTAATAGAAAAAAGTTTTTGACCACCACTAATTTGGTCATTATCTTCATCTACTGATCTAATTTGGGTTAAATTATCTCTTAATGATACATCTGCTCTTAAGTTTACATCTCCTTTTAAGGTTTGTTTTTTTCCTGTGAAACGAGTATTGAGCTTCACATCTTTAAAGATATACCCCATTCCGAAGATGTATTCAGTACCTCTAATATCTGTTAATGTGCTATTGTTAAAATTCATTGTTAAGGTTCTGTCTCTTTTTATTTCACCTCTTAAAGAGAATGAATTTCTCATTTTCATATCTACTTTAATTAGAGGAGAAAACTCATCAACCAATGTAACAGCAGATACTAATAGTTCTGGTTCATAATTATTTGCAATATTACTATTAGCGAATGGATTACTTCTGTCATGTTGTAAATTATTTGTAAAACTAGAGACAGTGTAAGAAGACCTGTAGCCGTGGGAAACAACAAAATTACTAAAGTTTTTCTTAAAAATTTTTAACTTCATTAAACCACTGTATCGCAATGTCCAATTAGGGATTGGAATGTTTCTAAACAAACCGGTATTTACCTTGTCTGGACTTTTACCAGAATATGCAGCCATAAAAGCGGGTAATAAAACTTGTTGGCTATTTTGCCCAAAACCACTTATAGGAACTCCATTCTCTAACGCAAGCCTGTTGGCAATTAGACCTCTGTAGTCTCTTAATTTTTGAAATAAAACATTTCCATCTTTAAATGCTGTGGAAAGCATAGAATGACTGGTGCTAAAGTTTCCAGTTTCAAAGAAAGGAGTTTCTTCAAATTGAGTATTCCCATCAATAAGATCTAGTTGTTGAGAAATATTTCTTGTTTGAATTTTATTTCCTCTAACGTCTATATTTAAATCTTTAATTGGTTTTAAGGTAAATGTGTAATCTAGTTTATTGTAATGTGTTCTGCTAAAAGTTTTATTATAATAATCATCGCCTAGGTTTCTAGTTACAAACCACCCATTTTCTAGAGCTCTATTTCTAATATCTACTTGACTACCGAAGGCAAAAGATGTAGGAGCTCCTCCAAGAAAACCGATGTCTTCAGTATACCCCGGTAATAATTGTCCGTTATTTTCGGAATAACTAATTTTCCCTTGTTTTACAGAAGTAACAATGTCATACGTTGTTTTTAATATCTTCTTCCCTGTAGATAGTTTTTTCTTTTGAGAAATCCTTCCGGGAGCACCTGGAAAACCACTATTTCTTGATCCTTTTGTTTTTTTACGTTGATTTTTAGTCAATAGAAACCTTTCAAAACGAAGACCTTTGTAGAAACTATCAAAATTAACGGTTGTATTAAAATTGTGTGTATTAGCATTCTGAATTGTATTTCCTATAAGCATTACAGAAGGAACGTCAATTCCATTTACATTTATTGTGTTTTGAGGTGCCGCTTGCCAATCAAAATCTGCTGTATAGCCGTAATCTGCTTTTATAAATTTTAAAAATGGAATTTTATCAATTGGTAAATTATAGGCTGCGTTTAATTTTTGATGATAATGATTTGCCCTTCCCGTATTAAAGAAATCGTCAAATACCTGAATTTCATCTTCGCTATTAAACGTATCATAAATGTAACTATTAGTTGCATTAAAGTTTAATTTTAATGATTTTGTTAAATCAAAACCAATTGTATAATCCCAATCAAACAAAAATCGACGTTGTTTTAATTCTGGTTGAGGAGCTAATCCTTCTACTAAATTTCTAGATTGTTGCTCATTGTAATTTCTATTGATACTAGAGTTAATAGCAAATGTTTTTGGGACAGGGTTAAAGTTAATATCTTTAATTATTTTCCAGTATTTACTTTTTAATATTGAATCACTTTTAAAGAATTCTATGGGTTTAGATTTAAAATTAAAATTATATGAAGCAGAGGCTCTAACACTTTCTCTAATACGTTTTTTTATATTATAATTTCTTTGAAACTCTTTGTTATGAGCATAGGAGACTGCTAAGTTTTCTACATCATAAAATTTAGGTTTCTTTGTAGAATTTGGGTTTCTATTCTTTTTAACATTTGTAAAACTAATACTAGTTCTTTTGGTATAGTCCCTAGAAAACTCACTATTATCGTTTTCACTTAAGGCATCTGCTAATTTTACGTCTTGATATTGAGGGTCGAATTTTGGGTCTATATACTGTTCTCCAATACTATAACTCATTGGTAATTGAATTCCCCATTTTGCAGGAGTTAAAACTTTTCCTAAATTTATAGTGGTAGCAACATCATATTGTTTTGTTTCATTTAAACTACGCTGGTTTACTCTTTGTTCTACATTTCCAAAACCAATTGTAGACATACTTCCTGCTAATGATATATTTGCAATATCAGCAAAATTTGCATCAGCATTCATTACAGCTGCCCAACCCCCTTTATTATCGAAACCAGCAGAACGCAATTCATTAAACCAAACCTCTCCACTTATTGGTGAAGGTGTGTTGTTTTTTAGACCCAAAACAATGGTTTTTAATTTTGCTAAAGTTGGGTTTCCTTTTACAGAAATTGTGTACAAAATTTCTGGGTCTTGTTCTGTAGACGTATATAAATCGGTAATTGAAAAATCGAGCTTATCTCTTTCTAATTTCACTTTACCAAAAGTTTCTAAAAAAGCATCCAAATTATTTGCTTCTGGCCACAGATCTAAAGCAGATGTGCCATTCAATGAAACTTTTAAAGGCAACTCAATTTGATAATAATTATCATTTAAATCTGTACCCAATCTCATGATTGCAGAAAAATCATCATCATTAATGGCAAGAGCCCCTTCGTTTTTTTGAAGATGCATAAACATTTTCAAATTCTTAAATCGTCTTAAATCTATGCTGATATTTTTATAAATTGCTCTTGCTTTATTCGCGGGTAAGTCCTTCACTTTTAGGGTTACTGATTGTTCATTTTGTAGTTGAACAGTAGTACTCCCTTGCAAGCGTTCTCTTTCTATTCCTGGTGGCTGAATGTAACTTCCTTCATTTTGTTCAATACTAACAACACCAACTTCAAAATCTTTTAATTCATCATCATTTAAATCTATTTGATCTATTGATTCATCCAACGTTTGTGTATAGCGTCTCCAATCTCCACGAACTAAATCTAACTCTCCAAAACGAACAACTACTGGCATTTTAAAGTTTGTTAAAAAGAGTCTTATAAAACGAATGCTGTTAAAGTCTGAAATACCATTTTTAGGGATTCCACTTCTTATAGGAACTCTAAATTGATACCATCTTGTTTTTTGAGTTGCTCCATTTTCTAAAGTAACATCTGTAGTTTTCTCGTCTACAATAAAATTCTTTCCAACAACCAAGTCATTTCTATTCATAGAAACTTTATACTCGTAGTAACTTTCTACGGTATTCATTGTTTGATCTTTGTTAATATCTTCTACGTCTGGATATGTCGTTGAAGATGTTGGGTAGGCTTCTTTAGACTGATTTAAAGTTGGAGAGTTCCCTTCTGTATTGTTATAATTTTTATACCTCGTAATAATGGAAGCATTAGCTGCGTCTAACTCACTACCTCTAAAAAATTGAAAATTATCTGAGGCAGGATCATTAGGGTTTAATTTATTAAAGTTCGTAATTGTAGCGCTATATTTTGAAAACTCTTCAGCATCAGATAAACCATCAAAACCAACATCTTGGTTCGCTCTTGCTGCATCTTGTTCATTGAAGGAATAAATAATTGAAGGGTTTTTAGGTACTTTACCCCAAGTGGTTAGATCTGTATTTAAATTTCCTCCAGTTTCTGGCAATCCATTCTCATACATTTTCCGACTATCTTTTAAAATATCTTCAGAAACATTTCCTAAATTAATATACATATCACCAATCTGATTTGAGGAATCTAATGGGTCTAACCCTTGCGGAAGCCCTTCTTCAGTTGTGATAGAGTAATTTTCATAAGGATCCATAACCCAAAATTGAATATACTCAACGTTTGCTTGGTCGAAATTATTTGTCGTTAAAGACCTCATAATACCACCCCAATTTTGTTGCGGATTCTTAAAAGTTCCATCATTTTCAACATCATTATTATCTGTATTGAAATTATAAGAACCCCTTTCTGCAGGGAAATACGCTAAATCTAACGTTCTAACTAAAGAGTTTTGAGTGATGTCTAACTGAACATTTGGAAACAATTCACTATAATTAATTTGTCTTGTTTCTGCTCGAGAAAGTTCGTCAGCGTTAATATTAGATGGCGTGTCTCCAGCCCCATAAAAAATTTGATCTATATTGTACCAAGCTAATTTTCCTCTTTTGTAATTGTAGGACAAATCATCTTGCTCTCCGTTAAAACCAGTAAAAAATTTAGGAGTACTTGCTTCGTGCCAATCTAAGGGAGATAATATGCTAATAGGAATTTGAGAAGCTTCAAAATCGTCTATATAAGAGGTGGCAGCACCGGTCACATCTACACCACTTGGAGTTCCAGGAAGTAAATATGCCATATCTGCTCTAACGGATAAATTAGAGGGAGCATCTGTATCTACAAAAGGTAATTTATTTGCCAATTTTGTAAAGAAAGGAACTTCAGTAGAATAATTAATATTAGCTCCAAACATAGTATTGTTTATAGGGTCTGAGCCAAAGTTTACCTTTTGTGTAATAGGTCTTTCATTTACATTTAAAATAGTGGCACCTACTATAAATTTATCAGAGAATTTATGCTCAACATCTACTCCCATAAAAGTTTTCCGTTGTTGATTAAAGACAGCATTATTTTCTGTAGAAACACTTATTGGTGTTCCAGAGGATTGTAACCCTGGATCAATAATTTGTACGCGTCCTAATTGATAATCTACTACATAATCAACACCTTCAACTAGTTGTCTTCCTCCAGCAGTTACTTTTACAGAGCCTCTAGGGACATTATATGCTCCTATAGGAATTCCCCCTGAATTTTCTGATTTAAAATAACCCTTTAAAAAGTATTTATCTTTATTCTGAAAGTTATTTTGGATGTTAATTTTTGTATTTAAATATAATTCTTTGAACAAAAAAGAATCGTCTAATACTTCATCTAAACCAATATCATTAGAGTTTTGTTTCACTAAATCATTACCAAAGGGTTCTGGTTCTGGGAAAAAGATAAAACCATTTTGAGAATTAACAGTAATGCCTTCTACATAGTCAAAAAATCCATCAGGAGATTTAAATTGACTTTGATCTAATTGATCTAATTTTAAAATTTGTATTAGAGGTAAATTAGAGATTCCAGTTGTTTTAGCGTTTTGTAAAACATTAGAAGGAATTCCGGTTTGATCATCTCTATATTGAATCTCGAAACGAAAACCATCCTGTGTCAGCGGGAAAGCGCCAAGAGCATAGACGTTTTTCATCATTAAACGCCATGTAGGAAAAGATTCTTCTCCACCACTACCATCATCTCTTTTTGTTTTTAAAATTTCACTGCGTAATAATTTTACAGCTAAAGCGTTAGGAGATTGAATTCCATCATTTGAAAATTCACCAACTTTAAAAGAATTTTTTGTACTTCCTGTAACTCCTCCAGCAACGGTATATTCATAAGCAACGGCCAATACTTCTCCATCATTTAGTCTCCTGTTTAAAGAAATAAAACCTAATTGGTTGTTTATTCTAAATTCATTGGCGTCTAATTTTCGTGCATTTTCTAAAACAGAGTAATCTGTGCCTTCCTCCATATTAAACTCTTGCAATGTACTATTTACTGAAGAGATACTTCTAATTCCACTATTTGTAGTTAATAAAGCGGACAAATTATTAGATTCATTTGTAGGAATATTTCCTCCAGAAGTAAGTGGAGGGTCTGTTGGTAACACTTCACCTGTTTGATTTACTAAAACATCATTATCAGATTCACCGATGTCAGCTAAAGCAACGATACTCCTGAAATCTTCTGTGCTTGAGTTTCTATTTGTAATCCAAACCTCTACTCTAGTAATGTTAACTTGGCTATTAACTAAGGGGTAGTTTTTAAGAGAGTTTGCATAATTATCTATAAAATATTGTGATAAGAAAAAGTGACGATCATTGTCATAGTCTGTTGCTTTTAATTGAAAAGGTTGTATTGAAGCCCCTCCTTCTGCTACTATAGTTTTGCTTTCTGAATTTTGTTGAGAAAAAACAGCGGTTATATTTGTGTTTCCAAATTTTAACTCTGTTTTTAAACCAAATAGGCTCTGCGCTCCATTGATTAAAGAATTTTTAATAGGCATCGAAATATTACCTGCTTCTATTCCTTGCAAGATGTCATCTTCAGTTGGTGAATACCCTATTTTTACTAAATTTTGAAAATCGAATGTAGATTGTGTGTCGTAATTTGCGGTAAACTCTAAACGTTCCCCAACTTTAGCCTTAATGCTGGCATTAATTTGTTGGTCAAAATCAAAGGTAAAACTGCTTCTGTTTTCTTCCGATAATTGTGGGTTTTCTGTATTTTGATAGATAAAGCCTAATTTTAAATTTAAGCTTCCGGTGGGGGTAACTTTAATGGTATTTCCACCAAAGATAGATTCAAAAAAATCGGAATTCACATAATATGTTGGTAATAAATCTCTTTGCGCTGCTGCTGCACCTTTTTTCTTTGAGTTTGTTGCACTTACTTTATCTTTAAAGTATTGCGTCATGTCTCTTCTTAAACGGTATTGCGCGTATTCTTTTGGAGAAAGGAAGATAGGTGTTCTTGTGTAGTAATCTCCTATTTTCTCTATAATTACATACCTGTTTAAATCCTTATCAAAGATAATTTCTTTCTTTGCTAGATAGTCTAAAAACAGACCACCAGTTTGACTCTTTTTAAAATTATATTTTAATTTTATACTGTCTTTTTTTACAGTTTTCGAATCATTTTCTTTATTTTTTTGAGCGTACAAAGATAAGTTTGCTAAGAAAGCAAAAACAAGGGATAAAAATATTTTTTTAAAAAAAGGATTCAAAATTACTATAAATTCTTTAGAGCTAGCTTTATCAAATTTTCAACAGAGGCTTCTGGGTTTTCTTTTAAAAGCATAGAAATAATTTTTTCGGATTGTTTTTTATTAAAACCTAAAACTTCTAAAGCAGATAACGCTTGATCTTTATTGGTATTGTTTACAAATGTAGAAACTTCATCGATATTAAAAGTTTTTAAAATTTTATCTTTTAAATCGACAATGACTCTTTGTGCTGTTTTTACTCCAATCCCTTTCACAGATTGTATTAAAGGGATATTTTCTGATGCTATTGCATGTTGTATTTCTTCAGCGGTCATTGAAGACAACATCGTTCTTGCAATACTTGGCCCAACACCTGAAACAGAAATTAATAATTTAAAAACAGCTCTTTCTGTTTTAGTGATAAAGCCAAAAAGGGTATGTGCATCTTCTCTTATTGATAAATGTGTGTATAAAATTACAGCTTCGTCATCTGGTAAACTAGAAAAAGTGTTTAAAGAAATATGAAGTAAATATCCAACGCCATTACAATCTACAACAATTTCTGTTGGATTCTTCTCTACTAATCTTCCTCTAATTTGTGTAATCATATAAGTTTATTTATGGCCTGTAAAGGAACAATTTTTATTTCGTATTTCTTTTTTCTTTTTCTTGAGCATCTACAGCTGCTAGGGCAGCCATATTTACCATTTCATCAACACTTGCTCCTAACTGTAAAATATGAACAGGCTTACTTAAACCTAAAATTACAGGCCCTATTGATTCTGAGTTATTTAGTTCTTTTAATAATTTGTAGGTGATGTTTGCAGATTCTAAATTAGGAAAAATTAAGACATTTACTTTTTTACCATTTAACTTCGAAAACGGAAATTCTTTTGCTAGCATTTCTGGATTTAAAGCAAAATCTGCTTGAAGCTCTCCATCTACAACAGTTTCTGGAAAATGACGGTGCAAGTAGGAAACCGCATCATTAATTTTTTTAGAAGTTTCTGTATTGGAAGATCCAAAGTTAGAAAAAGAAACCATTGCCATATTTGGTTTTATTCCAAACATCTTCACAAAATTAGCTGTCATTTGTGCTATTTTAACTAGATCTTTAGCCGTAGGATTAATATTTATAGTGGTGTCTGCTAAAAATAAAGGGCCTTGTTTGGTAAGCATTAAATTAGTGGCCGCAATTTTAGAAATTCCTTTGTCTTTTTCAATAAGTTCAAAAATTGGTTTTACAACTGTTGGATAAGGTCTTGAGTATCCTGTAATTAAAGCATCTGCTTCTCCTTCGTTTACCATCATAGCAGCAAAATAATTACGTTCTCTCATTAACTTTTTTGCTTCAGAAAAGGTACGTCCTTTACGGCGTCTATTTTTCCAATAAATTTCTCCAAAACGCTCCCTTCGTTCAGTTTCTTCGTCAGTTTTTGGGTCTATAATGGGTATATTAGCAGTAAAGCCGATTTCCTCCATCAATTCTAGAATAACCTCTTTACGCCCAAGTAAAATAGGGTTTCCTAGCTTTTCATCATGAACTCTTTGCGCTGCTTTTAAAACGTCTAAATGATCAGCTTCAGCAAAAATAATGCGTTTTTGATTGCTTTTTGCCCTATTGTGTAAAAGTCTAATTTCTTTGCTTCCAGAGCCAGACCTTTCCATTAATTGTTCTCGATATTTGTCCCAATCTTCAATGGGTTCTAGAGCAACACCAGAATCCATAGCAGCTTTTGCGATTGCTGGAGGAATTTCATAAATTAATCTTGGGTCAAAAGGCTTCGGAATTATATATTCTCTTCCGTAAGTTAAACTGACTTCGTCATATACAATGTTTACTTGTTCAGGAACAGATTTCTTTGCTAAATCAGCTAAGGCATGAACTGCAGCCATTTTCATTTCTTCATTAATTTTAGTAGCTCTAACATCTAGAGCTCCTCTAAAAATAAACGGAAAACCAAGCACGTTATTAACTTGGTTAGGGTGATCAGATCTTCCTGTTGCCATGATGATATCATTTCTTGTTGCGACTGCAATATCATACTCTATTTCTGGTTCAGGATTTGCCATTGCAAAAACAATAGGATTGTCTCCCATTGATAAAAGCATTTCAGGGGAAACGATATTTCCTTTAGATAATCCTATAAAAACATCCGCATTATGCATTGCTTCTTCGAGAGTTTGAATATCTCTATGCGTTGCAAATTCTGCTTTTTGTGATGTAATATTTTCTCTGTCTTTTCTGATAACTCCCTTGCTATCACACATTACAACATTTCCTCTTTTTACACCTAATTTTAAATACAATCTTGTACAAGAAATAGCTGCGGCTCCTGCGCCATTTACAACAATCGTAACTTGACTAATGTCTTTTTCAGTAATATCAATCGCATTTTTTAATGCTGCTGCGGAAATAATTGCAGTTCCGTGTTGGTCATCATGCATTACAGGAATATTTAATTCTTCCTTTAAGCGTTTTTCAATTTCAAAAGCTTCGGGGGCTTTGATATCTTCTAAGTTTATACCGCCAAAAGTCGGTGCGATTGCTTTTACAGTTTGGATAAAAGCTTCCACATCAGTGGCGTCTACCTCGATATCAAAAACATCTATATCTGCAAATATTTTAAAGAGTAGGCCTTTGCCCTCCATTACTGGTTTTGAGGCATCTGGGCCAATATCTCCCAGACCTAAAACAGCAGTTCCGTTGGTGATTACAGCCACTAAATTTCCTTTAGCAGTATATTTGTAAGCATTTTCTTTGTTTTTGGCAATTTCTAAGCATGGCTCTGCAACTCCGGGAGAATATGCCAATGCTAAGTCATGCTGAGTAGCATATTTTTTAGTAGGAATAACTTCAATTTTTCCTGGTGTTGGCTTTGCGTGATACAACAAAGCTTCATGTCTTTTTCTAGAGTCGCTCATAAAAAAATTTTTTTGTTTAAAACAAACAAACAAATATACTATTTTCAAGAGAATAGAGAGTGTTTTTTGTTATTTTTAGATATTCAAAAAATAATTATTAAAAGTTAATAAAGAAGCTTTAAATTTTATTTATAATAATAAAAAACTCACATATTTGATTGTAACAGAACTCTTGTTTTTACGTCTATTAAAAAAATCAATTTATGAAAAAAAGTATTTTATTTATTCTCCTTTTTTTTCTCACGTCATTGCCCGTAATAGCTCAGGTAAAAGGAAAAATAACAGATGCTAAAAATCATCCCCTTTCAAATGTTAGTGTTTATTTGGATAAAACAATTACAGGCACCACATCTAATAACGATGGAAGCTATATTTTAAACCTGAGCAAAAAAGGAAATTACATCATTGTTTTTCAATTTTTAGGTTATAAGGTAGTCACTAAAAAGATTGCAATTATTTCTTTCCCTTACGAACTAAATATAATATTAGAAGAAGAAAATGTTGTTTTAGAGGAAATTTCTATTTCAACAAAAGACAATCCTGCAAACAAAATCATTAGAAATGTAATTGCCAATAAGGATAAAAATACGGACAAGTTTGCAAAATATACTGCTAGTTTTTACTCTCGGGGATTATCAAAAATTAAAGATGCTCCAGATAAAATTTTAGGACAAGGTTTGGGCGACTTTGGAGGTGGCTTAGACGCTACAAGAAGTGGAATTATTTATCTTTCTGAAACTATTTCTGAAATTGCGTATCAAAAAAGACCTAAAAAATTCAAAGAGAAAATTACTGCTTCCAAAAGAAGTGGAAGAGATAATGGTGTAAGTTTTAACAGAGCGGAAGATGCAAATTTTGATTTTTATGACAATAGTATTGAGTTTGGTAACGATTTAGTTTCACCAATTTCTGTAAATGCTTTTAGATATTATCGTTTTAAATTAGAAGGAACTTTTTATGATAAGAACGGAAAACTCATCAACAAAATAAAAGTTACTCCCAAAAATAAAAATGACCGTGTTTTTAACGGCTCTATTTATATTGTAGAAGACGATTGGGCATTGTATGGTGTAGACGTTTCTGTTACCGGCGCGCAAGTAAATATCATGGCAGTAGATACATTAACACTAAAACAAGATTTTAATTATTCTGAAGAAAATAATTCTTGGGTATTAATAAGTCAGTCTTTAACATTTAAAGTCGACTTCTTTGGCTTCAAAGTCGATGGTAAATTTTCATATGTATACTCTAATTATAACTTTACACCAGATTTTAGAGAAAATACGTTTTCAAACGAGGTCTTAACTTTTGCCAAAGAAGCAACAAAAAAAGACGCTGTGTATTGGAATGAAATAAGGCCAGTTCCACTAACAACAGAAGAGGTTAAAGATTATAAAATTAAAGACAGTATAAAGATTGTTAGGAAGTCAAAAAAATATCTAGACTCATTAAATAAAATTCAAAATAGCTATAATCTACTTTCACCAATCTCAGGATATACATATAAAAATTCCTACGAAAAATGGTCTGTGTCTTTTGATGGTTTAATTCAGGGTTTAGGTTTTAATTCAGTGCAAGGTCTTAATAATTCTATAGGGGCTCGTTTTTTTAAAAATATAAATGACAGAGGAAAATGGTGGATTGCTGGTGCAAAAGTTAATTATGGATTTTCGGAGAAACGAGTGAGGCCTACTTTCTTTTTTACTAAAAAATGGAACAACATAACACGAGCAGAAATGACAATTTCCGGAGGAGATACAACTCCTCAATTTAATGGAAGAACCCCAATTTCTGTCCTCGATAATTCAATTAGGTCTTTATTGCTTAGAGATAATTATTTAAAAATTTTTGAAAAGGGCTTTGTAAGGATCAGTTATTCAGAAGAAATTAAAAATGGTATTTATTTTTCTTCAAACTTAGAGTATGCAAAAAGGAAGCCTCTTTTTAATACTAGTAATTTCTCCTTTGCAAGTCAAAGTAAAAACAACCCTTACACTTCTAACAATCCTACAAGGCCATTAGATTTTCTAAATGCAGCATTTACTGAGCATAAAATAGCAATACTAAACATAGGCCTAAGAGTTGTCTTCGGTCAGAAATATTTGTCTTATCCTGACACTAAATTCAATATTGGTAATGAGAAGTATCCCTCTTTAGGTGTTTATTATAGAAAGACTTTTGGGGCCTCAAAGGGAGCCCTCAATTCAGATTTATTTACGGCAAATTTAAAGCAGGATTTATATACAGGAAATTACGGAAAAGTAATTTATAATATCAGAGGAGGCGTTTTTTTAAAAAAGAAAAAAATTGCTTTTATGGATTATCTGCAAGCCAACGGGAATCAATTAAATTTTGTTACCAATAATCAATTAAATAGTTTTGGATTGTTAGAGTATTATACTTTTTACACCAATGATAAATATGCAGAAGCACACGTTGAATATGATTTTAAAGGAGCTATTCTGGGTAAAATTCCTTTGATAAATAAGTTGAACTTACATTTAATAGGTGGGTCTAAATTTTTATTCATGGCAGATCAAAAACCTTATACAGAATATTCTGTAGGATTAGGGAATATTGGTTTTGGAAAATGGCGTTTTTTAAGAATGGACTATGTACGGTCTAATTTTGCAGGAATTAAAAATGATGGTTTGTTGTTTAAACTAAGTTTGTTTAATTAATTTTGAAACATGAAAATTAAAATACTTTTTTTTGGAATTTCATCTGATTTAGTAGGGCTTTCAAATTTAGATTTTGAAGTCGATAAGGCTTCAACAGTTAGAAGTTTTAAGATTTTGTTGAAGAAAAAATATGCTCATTTAAAAAACATAGATTTCTATGCAATTGCTGTAAATGAAAGCTATGCAGTTGATGATTTAGTTTTAAAAGAGAATGATGAAGTTGCTATTATACCTCCGGTAAGCGGAGGTTAAAGACTACCTCAAATACTTTTTATCAATATAAAAAGTGCCAAAAGGTATTATAGAAGCAACTAAAACCATTCCTAAAACCTTGTAGCTCCAATTCATCTCCTTTTTGATGGCAATTGCCAAAACAATATAGAGCATGAATAAGATTCCGTGAGGCATTCCAAACATTTTGACAAAACTTGGATCGTTTAAAGCATATTTGTAATACAGCCCTAAACTCATTAATAATAAGTAAGAAACTCCTTCTAAAAAACTTACAATCCTAAAAATACTTTTCATTTTACGAAGTATTGAACATTAGATTGCAAAGATACGTTTTAATCATTATTTTTGTATATCAATGAAGAGAACTTCAATAAAAATCACATCAGAAAAATTAGACTTAGAAGAATGTTACCGTTTTGTAACCGATAATTCTTGCGGCGGAATTTCTGCTTTCATTGGCGTAGTTAGAAATGATACCCAAGGAAGAAAAGTTACTCAATTAGATTTTTCCTCGTACAAGCCAATGGCGATTAAAGAAATGCAAAAAATTGCATCGCGAGCTTTGGATAAGTTTGACATTCAAAAAATAGCGATTCACCACGCTGAGGGTATGCTTCAAGTTGGAGCCATTCCTGTGATTATAACAGCTTCTGCAAAACACAGAAAAGCGGCATTTTTAGCATGTGAATTTGCGATTGATTCACTAAAAGAAACAGTTCCTATTTGGAAAAAAGAATATTTTTCAGACGGTGAAGTTTGGGTGAATGCACACCCGTAAATTATAGTATTGCCTACAATAATGAAAACTTGCATATGATTCATAATTGGTGTATTTTTACATCAAAATAAAATTATGGCAAGACAAAGTATTTCATTTACACAACCGAATGACGAATGGTTAAAATCCCAAGTAGATAATCATGAGTATTCAAGTAAAAGTGAGCTTGTAAACGACTTAATCAGACAAGCAAGGAAACAACAAAGACAAATAGATTGGATAGGCTCTAAGCTAAAAAAAGCTGAGAATAGCGGATTTACGAATGACAGCAAAGAACAGATCTTGGTTCAGTCAAAATCGTTACTTAATGGCTAAATATAAGTTGAGTAATACTGCTAAAGAAGACCTTATTAAAATTCATCATTTTGGAGTCAAGAAATTTGGAATGACACAAGCGGATAAATATTTCGAATCATTTTTCGACTACTTTGAAATCATTGCTGAAAGACCATACTCTTTTGAATCAGTTGATTTTATAAAAACCGACTATAGACGTTGTCCTTGTGGATCGGATAATATATATTACAGAGTGAATAATGACATTGTGGAAATTATTAGTATAATTGGACGCCAGGATTTAAAAAACATACTCTAGATAATAAGTATAAGCTTGTGGCTCGGCTGACAATTCACGAATTGTCTACCTCTCACACTAATCTTATACAAAACCGATTCTTTTAGAAGCTTGTATTTGTTTTAAATTCAACCGAATTGCGAGTGTGAATAAATTCTGTAATTATTGCTTTTTGTAGAACTAACGAATACTTAATTTGCTAAATACTTCGACCAACCTTAAGATGAAGAACTATTGATCTTGACTGCTGATCGACTTTGCAGCCATAAATAAAATTGGAGTCCAAATAAAATTGCACCAGACAATAAATGAATGGCTTGCGTTCCAATAGGAAATTCTGCGTAATACATTAAAATTCCTGATATGGCTTCTAGAAAAATTAAGAAAACTATCCAATTTACAAGATTATAGCCCAAGTTTTTTATTTGATTTAGATAAAACATTGCAAAGTTTACTAGTACAATAGCAATAGTAAAAGATCTATGAAAATAAAACTTAAAACTCGGATTCATCAAACTGTAATTTTTGTTTTCAAACCCAAAAACTTTTACTTGTTCATCTATAAACTGTCTTACTTGAGTGCCCATTGCAATCTGGATTAATGAAAATATTAAAGAAACGATGAGTAGTTTGTTAAACCCAGAAGTAAATTTAAAAACCTTTTTTTTGGTAGAAATAATAAATTTCAATTGTAATATTAGTGCAATAATAATTAACCCTACAACCATATGAATAGTTATTATGGCAGGGGTTAGGTTAGAGTCTACTACAGTTTTTCCTAACCATGCTTCAAACAACATCAAGAAGAAAGCTGTAAAAGCTAATATTGGTATTCTTTTGTCTTCTTTCCGGAATTTTGCTGCGCCATAGATAAGGAACAAGAAAACAAACCCTGCTAAAACAGATACTAGTCTATTGATATATTCTGTCCAAGTATGGTATTTATTAAATTTCGAGTAATCGTGTTTGGTGTAATTTGTCCAATTTTCTTTATTAAATTCTGCAGATGTTTTGATCTCGTTTTCAGCAACAAATAAAAGCTCATCTTTTATAATAATGAAACCTTTTTCAAATTCAGTGAATGGTTTCCAGGTAATTTGTTCTTCAGAAGTTGGCGGAATATAATAACCAAAACATTTTGGCCAATCAGGGCATCCCATTCCAGATCCTGTCATTCTAACAATAGCGCCAGCTAAAAAAATCAAATACAGAGAAATAATAGTAATTTGTACAATTCTTGGAAATTGATGTTTCATTTGAAAGAATTTTCTGTAAAAATACAACAAAAAAAAGTCGCTTAAAAAATTTTAAGCGACTTGTTTCGTTGTAAAAAATTTAAAAAATAGTGCTTAGAGAACTCTAACGTCTACTGCATTTAAACCTTTTCTACCTTCTTTTAGATCAAACTCTACTGCATCACCTTCTCTAATCTCGTCTACTAATCCTGATACGTGCACAAAATACTCTGTGTTTGAATCATCTTCTGTTACAAATCCAAATCCTTTAGATTCGTTGAAGAATTTTACTGTTCCTTTTTTCACTTTAATAAAAATAAATGTTAATAATACTACAAATATAAGGCTATTATTAATTGGTTCTACAAAAATTTTCCTTTTAAAAACTGTGCTTAAAATTATCTGTGAAAATGGGGATTGAAAAAAAGGGGTTTGCAATAATAACCTGTAATATTTCTTTTCTTGAGAGATGTTTTAAGAATGTCAATGAAAATAGTAGTTGACACGATTTTTGAATTTTAAAACACTTAGAGACAGTGTTTTAATAAATATTTTTTTCAACCAAAAAAGTGTAAAAATTTCAATTTTGTTAAAAACTTCAACGTTTTGTGAATAACTATGGCTTTCATTTTGGAACAAAAAATTCAATATTTGTAGAGGTCGTTTTTAACGATCAAATTATGTCCAATAACACTCAAATTTTTAAATAATGTCCAAACAAGAACCAATTTTACAGCCAAATGATAACCGATTTGTTATTTTTCCTATTCAACATGACGATTTATGGGAATGGTATAAAAAGCAACAAGCTTGTATCTGGACTGCTGAAGAAATTGATTTATCAGAAGATGTTTTAGATTGGAATAATAAATTATCAGAAGACGAGCGTTATTTTATCAAACATATATTAGCTTTTTTTGCTGCATCAGACGGTATCGTAAATGAAAACCTTGCAGAAAACTTTGTAAATGAAGTTCAATATTCTGAAGCAAAATTTTTCTATGGTTTTCAAATTATGATGGAAAATGTTCATTCAGAGACTTATTCTTTATTAATTGATACCTACGTGAAAAACGACGAGGAAAAAGATCAGTTATTTAGGGCGATTGAGGTTTTTCCGGCAATTAAGAAAAAAGCAGATTGGGCTTTAAAATGGATTGATTCAGATTCTTTTGCTGAAAGATTAATTGCATTTGCAGCAGTAGAGGGTATTTTCTTTTCTGGAGCATTTTGTTCTATTTTCTGGCTAAAGAAAAGAGGATTGTTGCCAGGATTAGCCTTTTCTAACGAATTAATTTCTCGTGATGAAGGAATGCATTGTGATTTTGCTGTTCATTTACACAACCATCATATTGTAAATAAAGTCCCAAAAGAAAGAATTAAAGAAATTATTGTTGATGCATTAAATATTGAACGTGAATTTGTTACAGAGTCTTTACCTGTGAGTTTAATAGGAATGAACGCTAAATTAATGACACAATACTTAGAATTTGTTACCGATAGATTGTTGGGGGAATTTAATTGTGAGAAAGAATATAATGTTTCAAATCCTTTTGACTTTATGGAAATGATTTCATTAGAGGGAAAAACTAATTTCTTCGAGAAAAGAGTTTCAGAATACCAAAAAGCAGGAGTTAAATCTGGAGGAACAGGTAGTATTAGTTTCGATTCAGATTTCTAGTGTCTATATACATATAAACACTTCCCAATAAATAAAAGTAAAATAGTTAGCCAAAAAGGGGATGCTTTGGCGACTTTAACAACCAAATAAAACCTATAAATTCATGTTTGTATTAAAAAGAGACGGCAAAAAAGAGCCGGTGATGTTCGATAAAATCACGTCTAGAGTAAAGAAAATGTGTTACGGATTAAACAAAATTGTTGACCCTGTAAAAGTTGCTATGCGTGTGATTGAAGGTTTATATGATGGTGTAACAACTTCAGAATTAGATAATTTAGCAGCAGAAACTGCAGCGACAATGACAACAGCACATCCTGACTATGCAAAATTAGCAGCAAGAATTGCCGTTTCTAATCTTCATAAAAACACAAAGAAATCATTCTCAGAAACAATGGATGATTTATACTATTATGTAAATCCCCGGACGAATAAAAAAGCACCATTGTTAGCAGATGATGTTTATGAGATTGTTAAAGCAAATGCAGAAAAATTAGATTCTACGATTATTTATAACAGAGATTTTAATTACGATTATTTTGGTTTTAAAACATTAGAACGTTCCTACCTGTTAAAGTTGAATGGTCAGATTGCAGAACGTCCACAACATATGTTAATGAGAGTTTCTCTTGGGATTCATAAAAATGATATTGACGAAGCGATTGCAACTTATGAGTTAATGAGTAAAAAATATTTTACGCATGCAACTCCAACCTTATTTAATGCCGGTACTCCAAAACCACAGATGTCTTCATGTTTTTTATTACAAATGCAAGATGATAGTATCGAAGGTATCTACGATACATTAAAGCAAACAGCAAAAATATCACAATCTGCAGGAGGTATTGGTTTATCATTACACAACATTAGAGCTACAGGATCTTACATTGCAGGAACAAATGGAACCTCTAATGGTATCGTGCCAATGTTAAAAGTATTTAATGATACTGCACGTTATGTAGACCAAGGGGGAGGAAAACGGAAAGGCTCTTTTGCGATGTATTTAGAACCTTGGCATGCAGATATTTTTGATTTTTTAGATTTGAAGAAAAATCATGGTAAAGAAGAAATGCGTGCAAGAGATTTATTTTATGCAATGTGGGTTTCAGATTTATTCATGAGTCGTGTACAAGAAGATGCAGAATGGACCTTGATGTGTCCTCACGAATGTCCGCACTTATACGATACACACGGCGAAGAATTTGAGCGTTTGTATACAGGTTATGAGGCAGCAGGAAAAGGAAGAAAAACGATTAAAGCTCGTGAACTATGGGAAAAAATACTAGAATCTCAAATTGAAACAGGGACTCCCTACATGTTGTATAAAGATGCGGCAAATAGAAAATCGAATCAGAAAAATTTAGGGACAATTCGTTCTTCGAATTTATGTACAGAAATTATGGAATACACGGCAAAAGATGAAGTTGCTGTTTGTAACTTAGCTTCTATTGCACTTCCAATGTTTGTCTCAGAAAATGATAAAGGCGAGAAATTTTTCAATCATAAAAAATTATTTGATGTTACTAAAAAAGTAACACGTAATTTAGACACAGTGATAGATATGAACTACTATCCTGTAAAAGAAGCTGAAAATTCTAATTTTAGACACAGACCTGTAGGGTTGGGAATTCAAGGTTTAGCAGATGCTTTTATTATGCTTCGCCTACCTTTTACTTCTGATGAAGCTAAAAAATTAAATCAAGAAATTTTTGAAACCATGTATTTTGCTGCGGTAACCTCTTCTATGGAAATTGCAAAGGCAAAAGAACCGTATTCTACGTTTAAAGGTTCCCCTATGTCAGAAGGAGAATTTCAGTTTAATATGTGGGGGATTAAGGATGATGAGTTGAGTGGAAATTGGGATTGGGCAAAATTACGCAAACAAGTTATGAAACACGGAGTTAGAAACTCTCTATTAGTAGCTCCAATGCCAACAGCGTCAACCTCTCAAATTCTAGGTAATAATGAAGCATTTGAGCCATACACTTCTAATATTTATACAAGAAGAGTATTGTCTGGCGAATTTATTGTTGTAAACAAGCATTTATTAGAAGACTTAGTTGAGCTTAACTTGTGGGATAACGATATGAAAGAAGATATTATGCGTGCAAACGGTTCCATTCAACACGTAGAAGCGATTCCAGCAAAATTAAGAGAATTATATAAAACAGTTTGGGAAATGAGTATGAAAGATATTATAGATATGGCTCGTCATAGAGGTTATTTTATAGATCAATCTCAATCGTTAAACTTGTTTATGAAAGATCCAGATTATGCAAAATTAACATCAATGCATTTCTATGCTTGGAAATCAGGGTTAAAAACAGGAATGTACTATCTAAGAACAAAATCTGCTGTAAATGCAATTCAGTTTACAGTTTCTAAAGAAAAAAAAGCAGCTGTAATTGAAGAGGAAAAGCCAATGAGCCCTGAAGAATTTAAAGCAATGGTAGATGCTTCTAAAAACGGAGCACCTGACGATGACTGTTTAATGTGTGGTTCTTAGAGACTAAAAGAATCATTTTAATTAAAGGATGAATCTATAAAATTAAAAGTTTGAAAAAAGAGAAGTAGAAATGCTTCTCTTTTTTTGTAATTTCGTTTCACTTGCCATTAGAATGAAGGTAAGAATTCAATAATAAAAACACTGAACTACTCTTAATGTAGGCCAGTAGCTGTAAATTTAACAAATAATGAATTGGGAACAACTTCTTTCTTTAAAACGCTTCGGTGATACACAAAAACGCCCAAGAGCAGCGCAAGACGAAACACGTTTGGGCTTTGATGTAGATTTTGATAGAATCATATTTTCATCAGCATTTAGAAGCTTACAAGACAAGACACAGGTAATACCTTTATCCGAAACAGATTTTGTACATACCCGTTTAACACATAGCTTAGAGGTATCTGTAGTAGGGAGGACATTGGGGAGAAGAGTTGGTCAAGTTTTACTTGATCGTCATCCAAATTTAAAAAAACTTGGATATACATTTAATGATTTTGGCGCAATTGTAGCAGCTGCATCTGTAACTCACGACATTGGAAATCCGCCTTTTGGACATTCTGGAGAAAAAGCAATTGGAGAGTATTTTAAAACTGGAAAAGGAGCAAAATATAAGGGCGAGCTAACAGAAAAAGAATACCAAGACCTAATTGATTTTGAAGGAAATGCAAACGGATTTAAGATTTTAACAGAAAGCAGAAAAGGAATTTCTGGCGGATTAAGATTGTCATATGCGACTTTGGGTGCTTTTATGAAATACCCAAAAGAGAGCCTTCCTAAAAACCCAACAAAACATATTGTAGATAAAAAGTATGGCTTTTTTCAGTCAGAAAAAGAATCGTTTTTAGAGGTAGCTTCAGAGTTAGGTTTAAAACAAAAATCGACGACAGACAATGTTTCTTTTTATCGTCATCCACTTGCTTATTTAGTAGAAGCAGCAGATGATATTTGTTATACAATCATCGATTTTGAAGACGGAATTAATTTGGGTTTAATTGAAGAAGAATTTGCTTTAGAATATATGATTAAGTTGGTCAAAGATACGATTGACATTAAAAAATACCATTCATTGCAGCATAAAACAGACAGAGTAAGTTATTTGCGCGCTTTGGCAATTGGAGTTTTAATAAATGAAGCTGTTACTATTTTCTTAGAAAATGAAGCCCTTATTTTAAACGGAACATTTGAGAAATCGTTATTAGACAAGTGTAAATATGAAGCACAGATTAATGATATTCTTAAAATAAGTGTAGATAAAATTTACAAAAGTACAGAAGTTGTAGAAAAAGAAGTTGCTGGTTATCGAATCATAGCCGACTTGTTAGATGTTTTTGTAACGGCTTTAAATAATAAAGCAAATGGAACAGCATCTAATTACGATAAATTAATTTTAAACTTATTGCCAAAAGAATTCAATACAAATACAAGTAGTTTATATGCTAGAATTATGTTAATTTCTTCTTATGTATCAAGTATATCAGATAGTTACGCCATAAGAATGCACAAAAAATTAACTGGAAATATTAAATAATTATATCTTTATTCATAACTTAAAAAAAAGATTATGAAAAAAAAAATGAAAAAAGCAATAGGAATTAGTATAATTATTGGAATAAGCTTTCTGTATTACAACATTAATATAAATTTTGAAGATGATCAGCATACAGAAGTGGCTAAATTGCGAAAAAAGCATGCAGAGTTTTTAGCAGAGAGTCCTTTTAAAGAAACACTCAAGCTTTCAAAAAAAGAAAGAAAAGCTGTAGGACTTGCCCCTAATAAGTTTTATGAAAGACAATGGGAACTTACTCTTAATCCTTTTACAGGAAAGCCTGAGCCAGAAAAATTATTAGCGCTTCAAGAAAAATTAAGAAAAGACAGGCTCTTTTCTAAGGTGCCAGGTGATAATAGTAATAATTGGACTGAACGCGGTCCGGATAATCAAGGGGGTAGAACTAGAGCAATTATGTTTGACCCGAATGATGTTACTGGTAAAAGAGTGTTTGCTGGAGGTGTAAGTGGTGGTCTTTGGCTTAATACTGATATAACAGCTGCTAATTCGGCATGGTCAGAAGTTGGGATTCCTGCAAATTTAGCGGTGTCTGTCATCACCCATGACCCAAATAATACGATGACATTTTATGTAGGTACCGGTGAAAGCTATACCAATGGTGATGCGAATGGTAATGGTGTATGGAAGTCTACTAATGGAGGGCAAACATGGGCAAGAATTTTTGGTGGTGAGCTTGGAGATACTTATGTTATTCCTGATACAGGAACCCCTACAGGAGATGTAAAAGTTACTGTTAATTCTCCAAGCAGTATTGCGGGAGATTATTTTGGAAGTTCTGGTTCTTTTGGTGCTGATTTAACGCCAGTATCTGGAACTGTAGTGTTAGTTGATGATGGTAGTGAAAACTCTAACGAAGGGTGTAGTACTTTAACTAATGGTAGTGCTATTTCAGGAAATATTGCTATTGTTTATAGAGGATCTTGTAATTTTTCAACCAAAGTATTAAATGCTCAAAATGCGGGTGCTCTTGCAGTTATTGTGGTTAATAATGTTTCTGGACCTGCTGTTGGAATGGCGTCAGGAGATGATGGAGATCAGGTTACAATTCCTTCGTTCATGCTTTCACAAGCAGACGGACAGGCTATCATAGATGAACTAGCGAGCGGCGTTACTGTAGATTTAGAAACAATACCTTTTGTAAGAGATTACTCTGGCTATACAGCTAAACCTGGGGTTCAACACATAAACGATATAAAAGTAAGAGATATCGGTTCTGGTAATAGTGAAGTGTATATCGCAGCAGGAACAAGTTTTTATAGAGGTGTATTATTAGGGCCAAAAGATTTTGGTCTTTTTAAATCTGCAGATAATGGAGATAGCTGGTCCAAATTAGAACTGGCTGAAGCAATACCAAATGATATAGAAATTAGTGCAGACAATGCGGTTTGGGTATCAACAACAGACAATGCTTTTGGTGATGCTGCAGGTGAAATTTTCTCTTCAACAGACGGTACTGTTTTTTCTTTAAAACACAAGGTTACAGATGGTCTGCGAACTCAAATAGCAGTGTCTAGTTCCAACGCATCTTTGCTGTATGTTCTAGTTGGTACAAGTTCTTCACCGGTAGAAATTATTTATACAGACGATGCTTTTGCAACTACTACTAGTTTATCATTACCAAATGATGCTGATAATGGGATCCCTGCAGATGATTTTACGAGAGGTCAAGCGTTTTACGACTTAATGATTGAGGTAGATCCTAATGATGAAAACACACTGTATGTTGGTGGTATAGATTTGTTTAAAAGCATCGATGGAGGAGCATCTTGGGAACAAATTTCTAAGTGGTCTAATAATAATAATTTGGCCAGTTTAAATGTCTCTCAGGTTCACGCAGATCAGCATGCACTAACGTTTTTAGACAACTCTTCTTCTATTATGATGTTTTCAAATGACGGTGGAGTTTATTATTCAAATGATGCTGGTGTAAACATAACCTCTAGAAGTAAAAACTATAACACCCTTCAGTTTTACAAAGGAGCGATAGGACAGGAAGTTGGAGCAAATGAAAAATTATTAGCTGGAGCTCAAGACAACGGATCGCAATTAATAAATAATGCGTCTGCAGGAATAAATTCTGCAAATAAAGTTACTGGAGGTGATGGTGCTTATTGTTTTATTGACAAGGACAATGAATATATGATAACCTCATACGTTTATAACAATTTTTATTATTTAAACTATGCAACAGGGACTCAAGTATATTCAATTGATTCAGATTCGGGTTCTGGGGATTTTATAAATCCATCTACCTTAGATAGTAATACTAATAACTTGTACACGAACGGATCTTCAGAAACTACATATCAAGTAAATCGATATAGTTTAGGGGCAACTTCGGCAACAAAGCATATTTTATCAGATGCCTTGTTAGATGCTGCGCCTACAGTGTTTAAACCATTGGCGTCCACTTTTTTCTATAAAAATGTTATGGTTGGTACAGAAAATGGAAGGTTGTTTACAGTAAAACTTAATGACTCTAGTGCTATTTGGACAGAAATTACAGGAGCTAATTTTGTTGGTAGTATTTCAGGTATAGAACTAGGAGATACAGAACAAGATATTTATATAACATTTTATAATTATGGTGTTTCTAGTGTTTTCTATTCTAGTAATGGTGGTGCTTCTTGGCAAGACAAAGAAGGTGATTTTCCAGATATTTCCATAAGAGCAATTATGGTAAATCCATTAAATTCAAATGAAGTTATTATAGGTACTGATCTTGGAGTTTGGGGGACTGATAATTTTAGTGATGTAAATCCTAATTGGCATCAAGCTTATAACGGAATGAAAGATGTACCTGTACATAGTTTCGATTTAAGAACGTTTGACAATACTGTTTTAGCGGCAACCTATGGTAGAGGTATGTTTACCGGCCAGTTCACTTCAGATCCAAGTACTCTATCTATAGATAATATCGAATCAGAGGAGGTATTCAGTGTGTATCCTACAATTTCAAAAGGAGACGTTACGGTTTTTGGTGAAAGTTCTTTAGGAAAAGTAAAAATGAATATTTTTGATGTTTCAGGGAGGCAAGTTTATAAAGAAGATTTAGATTTTGGTTTTCAAGAAAAACAAGAAGTTTCTTTAAATCTAAATTCAGGAATCTATTTTGTGAATTTAATATATGGCAATGGAATAAAATCTTCTAAGAAAATTGTAATACAATAAAAAGAGCTTAAAAAAAGTAATAAAAAAGACGCTAATTTTAGCGTCTTTTTTTATCTGAAATTTTTGAAAATTTCAGATAAGGAAAAAGCATCTAAATCAATTTTTTCTTGAAGTTTTATAATATTACCATGTTCAATAAAACTGTCAGGGATACCCAATACTTTTATTGGGAGTTGATAGTTCTCTATTGCTGAAAACTCTAAAATAGCACTCCCAAACCCCCCTTTTATTGTTCCGTCTTCAACGGTAATTATCGTTTGATGTTTTTCAAAAATTTGATGCAATAATTTCTCATCTAAAGGTTTTACAAAACGCATATCAAAATGTGATATTTCAGACGAATTCTCAATTAAATCAATTGCCTCAGAAACATTTTTAGCAACGGTTCCAATAGATAAAACAGCTATTTTAGTTCCTTTTTTTAATTGAACTCCTTTTCCAATTTCAATTTTTTCAAAAGGTTGCTTCCAATCGATAATATTACCAGTTCCTCTTGGATATCGAATGGCAATCGGATTTTTTAATCCTAATTGTGCGCTATATAAAATGTTCCGCAATTCAATTTCATTTCTTGGCGCAAAAATAATAATGTTTGGAATACATCTTAAGAAGGCAATATCAAAAACGCCATGATGTGTAGGGCCATCTTCACCTACTAAACCAGCTCTATCTATACAAAAAATAACAGGTAAGTTTTGCAAAGCAACATCATGAATCACTTGATCATAAGCACGTTGTAAAAACGTAGCGTAAATATTACAAAAAGGGATTAAACCTTGCGTTGCCATTCCTGCAGCTAAAGTTACCGCATGCTGTTCTGCAATACCAACATCAAAAGTTCTTTTTGGGAATTTTTGTAGCATAAACTTTAAAGAACTCCCCGTTAACATTGCCGGTGTAATTCCAACAATTTTATCATTTTGTTCTGCTAATTCTACAATTGTTTTCCCAAAAACATCTTGGTATTTGGTAAATAAATTCCCTTCTTTTTTTATTCTTTCTCCAGAAATTTTGTCGAATTTCCCTGGTGCATGATACGTTACTTGGTCTTCTTCAGCCTGCCGTAAACCCTTACCCTTTGTAGTAATTACATGTAAGAATTTTGGCCCTTTTACAGACTTTAATCGTTCTAATTCTGAAATTACTTTTGGTAAATTATGGCCATCTATTGGGCCAGAATAATCAAAGTTTAAAGCTTTAATAATATTGTTTTGTGCCGCTAGTCTTTTATTTGTTTTCACTTTTGTTAAATACTCCTTTAAAGCACCAACAGAAGGATCAATACCGATCGCATTATCATTTAAAATAATGAGCAAATTTGCATTAGAAACTCCTGCATGATTCAACGCTTCAAAAGCCATTCCACTTGCAATAGAAGCATCACCAATAACGGCAATATGTTGTTTTTCCGTTTTCCCTTTTAAGTTAGATGCAATTGCCATTCCTAGCGCAGCAGAAATAGAAGTTGAAGAATGCCCTACGCCGAAAGCATCATATTCACTTTCTTTTTTTGATGGAAAACCAGCAATTCCTCCAAATTGCCTGTTGGTATGAAAAATATCTTTTCTTCCTGTTAAAATTTTATGGCCATACGCTTGATGCCCAACATCCCAAACCAATAAATCATTTGGGGTGTCAAATAAATAATGAAGTGCAATGGTGAGTTCTACAACACCTAAGCTAGCCCCTAAATGACCTTGTTTTGTAGATACAATGTCAATAATAAAACTACGTAGTTCTTTTGCTAATTGTGGTAATTGTTCTGGATTTAATTTTCTTAAATCTGACGGATTTGATATGTTGTCTAACAAATTTTTCATGTCTTCGAAAAAAATACAATATATATATTTGTGTCCTTACAACGGACTATTAAGAAATGCAAATCTATCGTAAAATAATTACTTAAATTTACATAATTAATATATAATATATGATTCAACCGTTTGATGATATTTATTTTATGAAAAAAGCCTTACAGGAAGCAGAAACTGCCTTCGATAAAGGGGAAGTTCCTGTAGGAGCAATTATCGTATTTAAAGATCAAATTATTGCAAGAGCTCATAATTTAACAGAAACATTAAATGACGTAACTGCGCACGCAGAAATGCAAGCATTTACTGCTGCTGCTGATTTTTTAGGTGGAAAATACTTAAAAGACTGTGTTTTGTATGTTACTTTAGAACCCTGCCAAATGTGCGCAGGTGCAAGTTATTGGACACAAATTGGTAAGATCGTTTATGGTGCATCAGAACCAGAAAGAGGTTTTAAAAAATTAAAAACTATGTTACACCCTAAAACAAAAGTGGCAGCGGGGATTTTAGAAAATGATTGCTCTCGACTTTTAAAACGTTTTTTTGTTGAAAAACGAAATCTGAATTAATTTTGTGAATTCTTTAAAGTAGGGAAGTTTTTTTTACAAAAGAGTTAAAATTATACTTTTTTAATGACGTTTGTGACAATCCCCCAAATCACAAAATCATTTTCTTCTGTAATATTTATAATAGGATAATTAGGGTTTTCTGGTTGTAGCCAAACGGTACTTTTTTCTACACGTAGTCGTTTTACAGTAAATTCGCCATCTAAAAAACAGACAGCAATTTTGTTGTTTGTAGGCTCTAAACTTCTATCAATAACTAATAAGTCGTTATCATCTAAACCAGCATCAATCATAGATTGACCTTTCACTTTGGCAAAAAACGTAGCGTCTTTATTCTGGATCAATTCGTCATCTAAAGAAATTCTTGTTTCTCTGAAGTCATCTGCAGGCGATGGAAATCCTGCTGAAATTCCAACATCAACTAAAATAGCTCCATTTCCAGAAGATGTTTTTGGAGTAAAAAAAGTAAGTGTCTTAGATGTTATCATTTGCATGCAAATTATAACTTTTATTTAGATATTAATAATATTATTTTACAATTATAATATCGTTAATATTGGTGGTAAACTTAGCAGATAATCTTTCTTGACGCATTTTCCAAGTATGTTTTAAATCTTGATTTCCTAACTTAATTTTATCCGCTTTAAATTTTTTATTTAAGGCGTCTATAGCTACCATTAAGGGTTTGTGTTTAGGGTTTTCATGAGTAAATAAATTTAATTGAAAATTATCATTTGGCACTAAACCAGTTACGATAACACCTGCTCTTTTGTATTTTATTCCAGATTTAAAAATAGATTTTACAGCGGCTACAGCAGCATTAGAAATAGTTAATGTAGAGTCTGTTGGATGCGAAAAAATTACAGTTTTACTTTCTCTATGTTGCGCTGTATCTGTTTTGTGTCTGTCGCTTGAAAGCTGAACAATTAGCATGTGGCAGCTCGATTCCTGTTTTCGTAATTTTTCGGCACACCTTGTTGCAAATGTTGAAATACGCTCTTTAATATTTTCAATATCACTGTAGGTTTGTTTAAAACTACGGGTGGTTGCAATCATTTTTTTTGAAGAAACGACCTCCATTGGTATTTTAGAAATACCTTGTAAATCTTTCTGTAATCGCCACGCTACAATAGAAAAATTTTTTAGTACCCAGTCACTTGGTAATTGTGTAAAATCCCAAGCAGTGAAACAGCCTTTGTCTTGCAACCGTTTTTTTAAACGACTTCCAATTCCCCATACATTTCCAATTTTAGTCCATTTTAATGCCTTAATTCTATTTTCTTCAGAATCGATTATGCAGATTCCTTTGGATTTTTTTAAGTTAGAGCGTGCAATTTTATTGGCAACTTTACACAGTGCTTTTGTAGGCGCAATACCTACACAAGTTGGTATGCCTGTCCATTTTAAAACTCTACTTCTCATCTTTGTTCCGTATTCATAGAGATTGTAGTTCTCAAAACCGTTTAGTTTCAAAAAAGATTCATCAATAGAATAGATTTCTACTTCTGGAGAAAATTCTGCTAAAATATTCATGACTCTTGCACTCATGTCACCATACAAAGGGTAGTTAGAAGATAAAACTGTAATATTCTTTTCTTTACAAAACTGTTCCCATTTAAAAATTGGTGCACCAAAAGGAAGTTCTAATTTCTTAGCTTCATCACTCATAGAGATTACACAACCATCATTATTGCTTAAAATAGCAACTGGTTTTTGTTGTAAATTCGGGTTAAAAACTCGTTCACAAGAGGCATAAAAGTTATTACAATCTACAAGTGCAAACATGCCATAAAAGTATCAAAAAATAGCAGGCAAAATGAAGTTGTTAATATCTTATTATGTAAAAAAAATCTTTTTTTATCGTAGCATTATTTTACCATAAGCACTCTTTAATTTCTTAATTACAGCCCCTATTTCTATTTCATTTAAATGTCCAAAACCAAAACGAATAGCACACGTCTTTCTATCTTGATAAAGAATTGTTTTTGGTATAAATAAATCGTTTTTTTCTGCTTCTTCAGCCAATTTTACTAACGGTATTTTAGGTTTAAATTCTAACCAAAGAGCTAATCCACCGGAGGGTATTTCCCATTGTGCTATTTCTGAAAAATGTTCGGTTAGGAGCTTGCATAGAGAATCTCGTCTTTTTTTATATAGTACAATGTTTTTTTTCATGAGGCGATAAATTTCACCTTCATTAATTAATTCCGACAACATTTGTTCTTGTATTAAATCGCCTTGTTTGTCGAGTAATTGTAGATAGTTTTTTGCTTCTGATATTAGATTTTCAGGGGCTATTACAAAACCTGTTTGAAAACTTGGAAATAAGGATTGCCCTAATTTTCCTAAATAAATAACTGTACCGTTACCATCTGCACTTGCCATGGGTAACATTGCAGAGCCCTCAAACTGAAAGTCGTAATCATAATCATCTTCAATAATAGCAAATTTATACTCTTTAGCAAGTTGCAGTAACTTTAGGCGACGAGCTACGCTTAATGTTACTCCTGTTGGGTAATCTCTATGAGCACATATATACACACATCTAATACTTCGTTTTATAAAATGGGTTTTTATGTATTCAACATCTAAACCCTCAGTATCCACAGGAATTGTTTTGATGGTTGCACCTGCTTGCTGAAAAATCATATTAGATGCATAATTACTCAAATGCCCTACCAACACTACATCATTTTGTTTTATTAACAATTGAGATACGATGTACAAACCCATTTCTGTACTACGGGTACTGATTAGGTTATTAGGTCTTATATGAAAACCTCTAGTAGCATTTAAATAATTACATAGCTGAGTTTGAAATAAAGAATAGGAAGATTCGTTTGGTCTGTTCCATTTTTTTATCAATGTTTTTCGTTTCATGGCAGCACTGTACCACCTTGTAAACTGATGTACAGGATGCAAGCGTAAATCAGGGTTTCCTTCGTTAATGCTAAACTGGGCATTTGTTAACTGAAAAGTGGATGCTAAATGAAAAGATTTTTCAAAAGGAAATTCTGTTGTTTTAGCAGAGGCATATGCTTCATTTACTTTTTGAGAAGGGGCTTTTATTTTTGCTGTTTTTTGTTCGGGTTCCAAAACGAATGTACCTTTATTTGGTATTATTTCTACCCAACCTTGAGAAGCTAACTCTTCGTAAATAGCAACTGCTGTATTTCTATGAACTTTTAAGATCTGACCTAATATACGGGTTCCTGGCAGCATTGTACCTTTTGCTAAATAGCTGCGTTGTATTGCATTTATAAGTTGCTGAGAAACTTGTATGTATAATGGTTGAGATAGATTTTTATCAAAATCTATTAATTGTTTTAAAAGAGTATTTACCGGACTATCTATCATTTTAAAACTGGACTAGTTCAATCGTCCGGAAAGTTACGACTTTTGCACTGTTTTTAAATCACTATATTATGAAAATTAGAAGTATTTTAATAATTGTTATATTATTTTATGCCATACAGGTAAAAGCACAAGTAGATCCTGTAAAAAGAGACACTTTAAATGAAGTTATTATTACTTCTACTAGAATAGATTTGCCTTTCAAAGACAATTCTAGAACCATTCAAATCATTAGTTCAAAAGACATTGTAAACAGCGCAGCTACAAATGTTGCAGATTTATTACAACAAGTTGCAGGTGTAGATGTTAGAAGAAGAGGAACTGCCGGAAGTCAAGCAGATTTATACATTAGAGGTGGTGGTTTTGATCAAACGCTACTTTTAATTGATGGCATAAAAATGGACGATTCTCAAACAGGGCATCATACCATGAACGCAGCTTTACCTATTGAAGTTATTGAAAGAATAGAAATTATTAAAGGTCCTGCAGCAAGAATTTTTGGACAAAATGCATTTACAGGAGCTATAAATATTGTCACAAAAAAGAAATTATCAAACACGGTTTCTGCAACTGTTGAAGCAGGTTC